>Ga0209579_10000057_pt1 | contig 229934 bp, 235 predicted proteins | sample Coa_R1_2_FD_187152 | JGI IMG/M metagenome (GOLD analysis project Ga0209579, IMG submission 187152) | Surface soil microbial communities from Centralia Pennsylvania, which are recovering from an underground coalmine fire - Coalmine... | ecosystem: Environmental > Terrestrial > Soil >... | reverse complement strand
TCATAGGTGAAGTGATCCGCCGCAACAACGCTCGAGGTCCCGGTCGTGTTCGTCACCTGGACGTCCACGGGTGTCGTTGACGCGGTGCCCGCCGGAGAAGTGATCGTCAGCGACGTATCCGAGGTGACGGAGAGCGAGGTTCCCGCGACGCCGCCGAACGTCACACCCGTCGCGGTCAAGAACCCTGTGCCCGTCACGGTGACACTTGTCCCCCCGGTCGCCTTCCCAGCAGCCGGGCTCACAGCCGTGACCGTCGGGGTCGTGTCGTAGGTGAAGTGGTCGGCGGCGACTGCGCTCGAGGTTCCGGTCGTGTTGGTCACCTTGACGTCGACGGGCGTCGTCGAGGCGGTACCCGCGGGAGAAGTGATCGTCAGCGACGTATCCGAGGTGACGGAGAGCGAGGTTCCCGCGACGCCGCCGAACGTCACACCCGTCGCGGTCAAGAACCCTGTGCCCGTCACGGTGACGCTTGTCCCGCCCGTCGCCGGACCTGCCACCGGACTCACATTCGTGACCGTCGGCGTCGTGTCAAAGGTGAAGTGATCAGCCGTCACGGCGCTCGACGTTCCGGTTGTGTTGGTCACCTTCACATCGACGGGCGTGGTCGAGGCGGTACCCGCGGGAGAAGTGATCGTCAGCGACGTGTCCGACGTGACCGAGAGGCTCGTCCCCGCAGTGCCGCCGAACGTCACGCCGGTCGCGCTGAGGAACCCGGTACCGGTGACCGTCACCACCGTGCCGCCAGTCGCCTTCCCGGCAACCGGGCTCACATTGGTCACGGTCGGCGTCGTGTCATACGTGTAGTGGTCGGCAGCGACGACACTCGATGTCCCCGTCGTGTTCGTCACCTGCACGTCGACCGGTGTCGTCGAGGCCGTTCCGGCCGGAGACGTGATCGTCAGCGACGTATCCGACGTGACCGACAACGACGTCCCGGGCGTACCACCGAACGTCACACCGGTAGCCGTGAGGAAGCCGGTACCCGTGACCGTCACCACCGTGCCGCCAGTCGCCTTCCCACCAGCCGGGCTCACAGCCGTCACCGTCGGCGTCGTGTCGTACGTGAAGTGGTCGGCCGCGACTGCGCTCGATGTCCCGGTCGTGTTCGTCACCTGGACGTCGACGGGTGTCGTTGACGCGGTGCCCGCGGGAGAAGTGATCGTCAGCGACGTGTCAGAGGTGACGGAGAGCGAGGTTCCTGCGACGCCGCCGAACGTCACGCCCGTCGCGGTGAGGAACCCTGTTCCCGTGACGGTGACGCTTGTCCCGCCGGTCGCCGGACCTGCCACCGGACTCACATTCGTGACCGTCGGGGTCGTGTCAAAGGTGAAGTGATCCGCGCTCACGGCACCCGACGTTCCCGTCGTGTTGGTCACGAGCACGTCCACCTGACCCGCCGCGTGCGCAGGCGACGTGATCGTCAGCGACGTATCCGACGTGACCGAGAGGCTCGTCCCCGCCGTGCCGCCGAACGTGACGCCGGTCGCGCTCAGGAAGCCGGTCCCGGTGACCGTAACGACGGTGCCGCCGGTCGCGACGCCGAACGTCGGGCTCACATTCGTCACGGTCGGCGTCGTGTCGTACGTGTAGTGGTCGGCAGCGACGACGCTCGATGTCCCCGTCGTGTTCGTCACCTGCACATCCACCGGCGTCGCTGACGCCGTCCCCGCGGGCGCAACGATCGTCAACGACGTATCGGACGTGACCGAGAGACCCGTCCCCGCCGTGCCACCGAACGTCACGCCGGTCGCACTCAGGAACCCGGTTCCCGTAACCGTGACGGTGTTCCCTCCCGCTGCCTTCCCGGCAACGGGACTCACAGCCGTAACCGTCGGCGTCGTGTCGTACGTGAAGTGATCCGCCGCAACAACGCCCGAGGTCCCGGTCGTGTTCGTCACCTGGACGTCCACGGGTGTCGTTGACGCGGTGCCCGCCGGAGAAGTGATCGTCAGCGACGTGTCAGACGTGACCGACAACGCAGTCCCGGGCGTACCACCGAACGTCACGCCGCTCGCGGTCAGGAACCCTGTGCCCGTCACGGTGACACTTGTCCCGCCGGTCGCCGGACCTGCCACCGGACTCACAGCCGTGACCGTCGGGGTCGTGTCGTACGTGAAGTGGTCAGCCGCGACGGCGCCGGACGTCCCTGTCGTGTTGGTGACCAGCACGTCCACCTGCCCGGCTGCGTGGGACGGCGAGGTGATCGTCAGCGACGTATCCGAGGTGACGGAAAGCGAGGTTCCCGCGACGCCGCCGAACGTCACACCCGTCGCGGTCAAGAACCCTGTGCCCGTCACAGTGACGCTTGTCCCGCCGGTCGCCGGACCAGCCACCGGACTCACATTCGTGACCGTCGGCGTCGTGTCAAAGGTGAAGTGATCCGCCGTCACGGCACCCGACGTCCCCGTTGTGTTGGTCACGAGCACGTCCACCTGGCCCGCCGCGTGCGCAGGCGACGTGATCGTCAGCGACGTGTCCGACGTGACCGAGAGGCTCGTCCCTGCCGTGCCACCGAACGTGACGCTGGTCGCGCTCAGGAACCCTGTTCCCGTAACCGTGACGGTGTTCCCTCCGGCTGCCTTCCCAGCAACCGGGCTCACATTCGTCACGATCGGCGTCGTGTCATACGTGTAATGGTCAGCAGCGACGACACTCGAAGTCCCCGTCGTATTCGTCACCTGCACATCGACCGGTGTCGTCGAGGCCGTCCCGGCCGGAGACGTGATCGTCAGCGACGTATCCGACGTGACCGACAACGACGTCCCGGGCGTACCACCGAACGTCACACCGGTCGCGGTCAAGAACCCGGTTCCCGTCACGGTGACGCTGGTCCCGCCGGTCGCCTTCCCGCCAGCCGGGCTCACAGCCGTCACCGTCGGCGTCGTGTCATAGGTGAAGTGGTCGGCCGCGACGGCGCTCGATGTTCCGGTCGTGTTCGTCACCTTCACATCGACGGGCGTGGTCGAAGCGGTACCCGCAGGAGAAGTGATCGTCAGCGACGTATCCGAGGTGACGGAGAGCGACGTTCCTGCGACGCCGCCGAACGTCACGCCGGTCGCGGTGAGGAACCCTGTCCCGGTGACGGTGACGCTGGTGCCGCCGGTCGCCGGACCAGCCACCGGACTCACGTTCGTGACCGTCGGGGTCGTGTCAAAGGTGAAGTGATCCGCCGTCACGGCACCCGACGTTCCCGTCGTGTTGGTCACGAGCACGTCCACCTGGCCCGCCGCGTGGGACGGTGACGTGATCGTGAGCGACGTGTCGGAGGTGACCGACAGAGACGTTCCTGCAGTTCCGCCGAACGTCACGCCGGTCGCGCTGAGGAAGCCAGTCCCGGTGACCGTAACCGCGGTGCCGCCGGTAGCGACGCCGAACGTCGGGCTCACATTCGTCACGGTCGGGGTCGTGTCGTACGTGTAATGGTCGGCAGCGACGACGCTCGATGTCCCCGTCGTGTTCGTCACCTGCACGTCCACCGGCGTCGCTGACGCCGTCCCCGCGGGCGCGACGATCGTCAACGACGTATCCGACGTAACCGAGAGACCCGTCCCCGCCGTGCCGCCGAACGTAACGTCGGTCGCGCTCAGGAACCCGGTTCCCGTAACCGTGACGGTGTTCCCTCCAGCCGCCTTCCCGGCAACCGGACTCACAGCCGTCACCGTCGGCGTCGTGTCATAGGTGAAGTGATCCGCCGCAACAACGCTCGAGGTCCCGGTCGTGTTCGTCACCTGGACGTCCACGGGTGTCGTTGACGCGGTGCCCGCCGGAGAAGTGATCGTCAGCGACGTATCCGAGGTGATCGAGAGGCTCGTTCCCGCCACGCCTCCGAACGTCACACCCGTAGCCGTGAAGAACCCTGTACCCGTCACGGTGACACTTGTCCCGCCGGTCGCCGGACCTGCCACCGGGCTCACAGCCGTGACCGTCGGGGTCGTGTCGTACGTGAAGTGGTCAGCCGTCACGGCACCGGACGTCCCGGTCGTGTTGGTCACCTTCACATCGACCTGCCCCGCGGCGTGGGACGGCGAGGTGATCGTCAGCGACGTATCCGACGTGATCGAGAGACTCGTCCCCGCGGTGCCGCCGAAGGTGACGCCCGTCGCGGTCAGGAACCCTGTCCCGGTGACGGTGACAACTGTGCCGCCGGTGGCGACGCCGAAAGCGGGGCTCACGTTGGTCACCGTCGGGGTCGTGTCATACGTGAAGTGATCCGCCGTCACGGCACCCGACGTCCCCGTCGTGTTCGTCACGAGCACGTCCACCTGGCCCGCCGCGTGCGCAGGCGACGTGATCGTCAGCGACGTGTCCGACGTGATCGAGAGGCTCGTCCCCGCGGTACCGCCGAACGTCACGCCGGTCGCGCTCAGGAACCCTGTACCCGTAACCGTGACGGTGTTTCCTCCGGCTGCCTTCCCGGCAACCGGGCTCACATTCGTCACGGTCGGCGTCGTGTCGTACGTGTAATGGTCGGCAGCGACGACACTCGAGGTTCCCGTCGTGTTCGTCACCTGCACATCCACCGGCGTTGCGGATGCCGTCCCGGCGGGCGCGACGATCGTCAACGAGGTATCGGACGTGACCGAGAGGCCCGTCCCCGCCGTGCCGCCGAAGGTAACGCCGGTCGCGCTGAGGAACCCAGTTCCCGTAACCGTGACGGTGTTCCCTCCGGCCGCCTTCCCGGCAACCGGGCTCACAGCCGTGACGGTCGGCGTCGTGTCGTACGTGAAGTGGTCGGCGCTGCTTGTCGCAGACGTCCCACCGGGACCGGTGACCGTGACGTCGACCTGGCCGACCGCGTGCGCGGGAGAGGTGACCGTCAGCGACGTGCCGGTGCCGTTGACCACGACGCTCGTGCCGGGAGTCGCGCCGAAGCTGACGGCGGTGGCGCCGCCCAGATCGGTTCCCGTAACCGTGACCGTGTCGCCGCCGGTCGCCTTCCCCCCGGACGGGCTGACGCTCGTCACTGTCGGCGCTGCGAGGGTCAAGGTCGGGCCGGAGCCGTTACCGCCTGCGGTTGCGACAGGACCGGCCGCGCCTGCGTTCCCGGCAGTGCCGAGGGCGCTCGAGACGCTGCTCACGGTATAGGTGAAGCTGCTGACGGTCACGCCGCTCGTGGCGTAGAAGCTCGAGCCGCCGCCGCCGCTGCCGCCGCTGCCGCCGCTCGCAGTACCTGCCGATCCGGCGCCGCCACCGCTGCCGCCGCCACCGCCGTAGTAGCCACCGCCACCGCCGCCACCGCCGCTGCCATTACCCGTGCTGTTGCCGCCCGACGCTCCACGGCCACCGGCACCGCCGGTGCCCGGGTTGGTCCCGACGCCGGCGATCCCCACCGCTGCTGCTGTGGCGGTCGAGCCGGTCCCGCTGGTCCCCGCCGGAGTACCCGCAGAGCCGCCGGCGTTCGTCGCGGCTCCTCCTCCGTGGTTTCCGCCTCCGCCGTGGGTACCAGCGCCGCCCGTACCGTCGCCGCCGTTCTGGCCGTTGTTGCCGTTCGAGCCGGCCGTCCCTGTGGAACCCGTGCCGTTGGCTGCGGCTCCTCCGCTCTGACCGCCACCGGCTCCGGTGCCGACACCAGCGGCGCTGCCGCCGCCGCCGCCCGGAGCGACCGCGATCGGCGTCGCGGAGCTGCCGACGTAAATCTCAGTCGCACCGCCGCCGCCGCCCGCTCCCGGTCCGCCGCCGCCGCCCGCGCCGCCTCCGCCGGCGGTTGACGTGCCGCCGGTGCTGCCTGCACTGCCGGAACCGCCGCCGTTCCCGACCACGACCGTCAGCGTCGTACCTGTGTTGGGGACGGTGACCTTGCCGCCGAGGCAGTCGCCCGCGCCGCCGGTGCCGGTCGTCGCCGCACCGCCGCCACCGCCGCCGCAGAGGCTGCCGAACGTCACCGACGTGTGGCCGGCTGGGATGACGACCGTGTAGGTGTTGGGAGTCGTCGGCAGCGGGTTCACGGTCAAGGTGAAGGGCTGGGACGCGTCCGGGCTGTATCCGTTCGTCGCGTTGATCGTGAAGTTGTAGGTGCCGTTCGTGCCGAGGGCAGGGTTGCCCGAGAGGGTTGCCGTCCCGTCGCCGTTGTCGTGGAACGTCACGTTGTTCGGGAGCGCGCCGGTCTCGGAGATCGTGGCCGTCGGCGCGCCCGTCGTCATCACGGTGAAGGTGTTGCTCTGGCCGATCGTGAACGTCGTGCTGTTACCGCTCGTGATCGAGGGTGCGGTGCCGAAGCTGAAGCTGCCGGCCGACAGGTTGCCGGAGGTGTTGCCGGTCGTCGTTGCGTCGGTGGCCTGCACCTTGACGTTGTAGGTGCTCCCAGCGGTGAGGGCGGACGAGCTGAGCGTGTAGCTCCAGTTGGCGTTGGCCGAGCCGGTCGCGTTTCCGCCAGACGTGACGGAGACGTAGTTCGGGCACGAGGCGGTGAAGGTGCTGCCGTTCCAGCACGCGCTTGCGCCGTTGCCCTGCTGGACCGAGACGTTGACGGAGCTGATCCCGTGGTTGCCGGTACCGGAGTCGGAGACGGTGCCGCTGATCGCTCCCGGCCAGGTGCCGCTCGTGTAGCTGCCGTTGCTCGAGAGCGAGGCCGACGAGGGCGCCGTGGTGTCGTAGTCAAAGGTGCCGGCTGAGAGCGTGCCGGAGGTGTTGCCGTTGATCGTTGCGTCGGTTGCCTGCACCGTGACCGTGTAGGTGTTCAGGGTGGTCAGCTTCGACGCCGGGATGCCGTTGTAACTCCAGTTCGCGTTACTCGAACCGGTCGCGGTGGCGCCCGCGGTGACCGGTACAAAGTTCGGGCAGGAAGCTGTGAAGCTCCCGCCGGCGGCCGGCGTCCAACAGGCGCTGGCGCCGTTACCTTGCTGAATCGAGACGTTGACGGCGCTGATGCCGCTGCCTCCCGTGCCGCTGTCCGAGACGGTGCCGGCGATCCCGTTGGGCAGGGCGTTGTAGCCGGCCTGGTTGTACGCACCCGTGGTCGTCAACGTCGCCGAGCTCGGGGCGCTCGTGTCATACGTGAAGCTGCCGGTGGCCGCCGAGGTATTCGTGTTCGGCGTGTTGGTGTTGTCGATTGTCTCGACGGTGACGTTGTAGGTATGGCCGTCGGTCAGCTTCGCCGCCGCGATCGCGTAGCTCCAGCCCGTCGTCCCGGACGCGGTGTTGTAGACGATCGACGCGCTGTTGAAGCCCGAGCCGTCGTAGTAGTTGCCCGAGCCGTCCTGAATCGCGACCTTGATCTGGGCAACGCCGGAGCCGCTGTCGGCTGCCGTGCCCGTGATCGCGCCCGTCGCGTTCCAGCCCGCGGCGTTGTAGGAGCCGCCCGCCGCCGGGAAGGTGATGGCCGCAGTCGGCGCGCTCGTGTCGTAGGTGAAGCTGCGCGTCGCCGCCGACGTGTTCGTGTTCGCCGTGATCGTGTTGTCGATCGTCTCGACGGTGATGTTGTAGGTGTGGCCGTCGGTCAGCTTCGCCGCCGCGATCGCGTAGCTCCAACCGGTCGTCCCGGACGCGGTGTTGTAGACGATCGACGCGCTGTTGAAGCCCGAGCCGTCGTAGTAGTTACCGGAGCCGTCCTGGATCGCCACCTTCACCGTCCCGACACCCGAACCGCTGTCGGACGCCGTACCCGTGATCGAGCCCGTCCACCCCGACGCGTTGTAGAAGCCACCCGCCGCCGGGAACGTAAACGCCGCCGTCGGCGCCGACGTGTCATACGTGAAGCTCTCCGTCGCCGCCGACAGGTTCGAGTTCGGCGTCGTCGTGTTGTCGATCGTCTCGACCGTGACGGTGTACGTGTGGCCGTCGGTCAGCTTCGCCGCCGCGATCGCGTAGCTCCAACCCGTCGTCCCGGACGCGGTGTTGTAAACGATCGACGCGCTGTTGAAGCCGGACCCGTCGTAGTAGTTACCCAAGCCGTTCTGGATCGCGACCTTGACCGTCCCGACACCGGAGCCACTGTCGGCCGCCGTACCGGTGATCGAGCCCGTCCAGCCCGACGCGTTGTAGTAGCCGTTCGCAGCCGGGAACGTGAACGCCGCGGTCGGCGCCGACGTGTCGTACGTGAAGCTGCGCGTCGCCGCCGACGTGTTCGTGTTCGGCGTGTTGGTGTTGTCGATTGTCTCGACGGTGATGTTGTAGGTGTGGCCGTCGGTCAGCTTCGCCGCCGCGATCGCGTAGCTCCAACCGGTCGTCCCGGACGCCGTGTTGTAGACGATCGACGCGCTGTTGAAGCCCGAGCCGTCGTAGTAGTTGCCGGAGCCGTCCTGGATCGCCACGGCGACCTGAGCGACACCGGAACCGCTGCCGTCGCTCGCGGTGCCGGTGATCGAGCCCGTCCACCCCGACGCGTTGTAGTAGCCGTTCGCCGCCGGGAACGTGAACGCCGCCGTCGGCGCCGACGTGTCGTACGTGAAGCTGCGCGTCGCCGCCGACGTGTTCGTGTTCGGCGTGATCGTGTTGTCGATCGTCTCAACGGTGACGTTGTAGGTGTGGCCGTCGGTCAGCTTCGCCGCCGCGATCGCGTAGCTCCAACCGGTCGTCCCGGACGCGGTGTTGTAAACAATCGACGCACTGTTGAAGCCGGAGCCGTCGTAGTAGTTGCCGGACCCGTCCTGGATCGCCACGGCGACCTGAGCGACACCGGAACCGCTGCCGTCGCTCGCGGTACCGGTGATCGAGCCCGTCCACCCCGACGCGTTGTAGAAGCCGCCCGCCGCCGGGAACGTGAACGCAGCCGTCGGCGCCGACGTGTCATACGTGAAGCTCCGCGTCGCCGCCGAGAGGTTCGTGTTCGGCGTCGTCGTGTTGTCGATCGTCTCGACCGTGACGGTGTACGTATGCCCGTCGGTCAACTTCGCCGCCGCGATCGCGTAGCTCCAGCCGGTCGTCCCGGACGCGGTGTTGTAGACGATCGACGCGCTGTTGAAGCCGGAGCCGTCGTAGTAGTTGCCCGAGCCGTCCTGGATCGCCACGGCGACCTGAGCGACACCGGAACCGCTGCCGTCGCTCGCGGTACCGGTGATCGAGCCCGTCCACCCCGACGCGTTGTAGAACCCGCCCGCCGCCGGGAACGTGAACGCCGCCGTCGGCGCCGTCGTGTCGTACTTGAACGTGTTGGTGGAGCTGGTGCCGGCATTGCCCGCGCGGTCGGTTGCCACGGCGGAGACCGAGTACGTCCCGTCCGCGGGGAAGTTCCCGCTCGGGAACGTGTACGTCCAGGCGCTGGAGCCGTCGTAGGTCGAGGCCGAGACCGTGTTCGAGCCGGAGGCGAACGAGGATCCGTTCCACGTGAAGCCCGTGCCCGACTGCGTGATGGTGATCTGGATCGAGGAGGCCCCGGAGATGCCGCTGGTCGCGTCCGTGGCGGTGCCGGCGATCGGCGCCCCGGCGGTCCAGCCCGACGCGTTATAGGCGCCGCCGTCGGCCGGGAACGTGACCGACACGGACGGCGTAGCGGTGTCGTACGTGAAGGTGTTGGTGGAGCTGGTGCCGGTATTGGCCGCGCCGTCGGTTGCGGCGGCGGAGACGGTGTAGGTGCCGTCGGCGGGGAAGTTCCCGCTCGGGAACGTGTAGGTCCAGGCGCTCGAACCGTCGTACGTCGAGGCGCTGACCGTGTGGCTGCCGCTGACGAAAGCGCTGCCGTTCCAGGTGAAGCCGGTCGAGGACTGCGTGATGGTGACCTGGATCGAGGCCGCGCCGGCGATCCCGCTGGTGGCGTCGGTCGCGGTGCCAGCGATCGGCGCGCCTGCCGTCCAGCCGCTCGCGTTGTAGTTGCCGTTGTTCGCCGGGAAGGTCACCGCCACGGTGGGCGCCGTGTTGTCGTACGTGAACGTCTCGGTCGCGCTCGTACCAGTGTGAGCCGCGACGTCCGTAGCGCTCGCCGAGACGGTGTACGTGCCGTCGGCCGGGAAGTTCCCGCTCGGGAAGGTCAGCGTCCAGGCGCTCGTACCGTCGTAGGTGGTCGCGGGAACCGAGTGCGATCCCGACACGAAGCTGCTGCCGTTCCATGTGAAGCCCGTGCTCGACTGCGTGACGGTCACCTGGATCGAGGAGGCTCCGGAGATCGTGCTGCCGGAGGAGGTGGCCGTGCCCGCGATCGGCGCCCCGGACGTCCACGAAGAGGCGTTGTAGATCCCGTTGTCGGCCGGGAAGGTCACCGACACCACAGGCGTGCCCGTGTTCACCGTGGCCGTGTTGCTCGCGTTGCTCTCCGTGCCGACCCAGTTGTTGAAGAACGGAGTGTCGGTATAGGTGTACATGCCGTCTGCCCCCGGCGTGTCGGTGCAGGTGACGACGCCGCTGACCGGAGCGCCGCAGGGAGAGCCGCCGACGGTCGTGCCGTCCCGCTTGAGCGTGTACGTCGAGATTTCCGTGCCACCGACGCTGACCGTGTTGAACGTAATCGTCACGGTCGGACTGTTCGACGGGCTGACCGATGCGGTCGGCGTGTTGCCCTGCGGGATCGTGCCGGCGTTGATGATGTTCGCCTGCGCCGTGTCGGTGGCGGAGAAGAACGACCAGGCGGCGAACGCACCCACGAGGCTGCCGACGAGGACACCGAGCGCGAGCGCGGCGCGGAACTTCCAGCGGCTGCGGAGGATCGAGGCGGCCATCAGCTCCAGGTCACCGCCGAGCAGACATGGCCGGCTGTGCAGCCGGTCGCGAGGTTGTTGCCCGACTGCACCGCGTGCGCGGTCAGCAGGATCTGCGCCGCGCCGCCCTGGTAGTCGGTCGTCGAGCTTGTGGGGACGGTGACGCTCGTCGCGAACGTGACCGAGTTACCGCTGGTGAATGGAGTCGTGCTGACCAGCTCGTTGTCCAGCTCGTAGCAGGTCGAGTTGGCCGGCGCGCCTCCCGGGCAGGCCGTCGAGGTCGTGGGCTCCGTGTAGGTCACCGCGCCCGAGCCGGAGGTGACCGTGACCTGCAGGTCGTTCAAGCCGTCGGTCGGGTTGTACAGCGTCGTGCCGCCCGAGCCGGCCTGCGTCTCGATCAGCACGTCAAGGCCGAGGTAGGCGTTGACGCTGCCGGTGTAGGTGATCTGCAGGCTTCCGCAGTTGTTGGCGGTCCCGTCAGGCAGGAGGTTCGAGACTCCACAGTCGCTGTGCGCCGAGCGCGTCTGCGTCACCGTCCCGGTGGTGAAGCTGCTCGAGGTACTCGACGCGTTCGTCGAGAACAGACCAAAGGTGGTGCTGGAGACCAGCGCGGCAACGGCGCCGAAGAATGCGGCGACCGCGACTGTCAGCAACAGCCGCTTCGTTCCCGTCCTGGTCCTCTTGTGGTTGCTCTGTGTCATTAGGTGCTACTGGGCGATGTCATTGAAGGTGTGGTCAAAGGGGACTCGCCGCCGCCGGCCGCACTGGACAGAGGCCCGGCGGCGACAAAGCACCCGAAGTGGCCCGCGGGGAGAGCAGCGGCAAGAGCCGCTGCCCTCCCCTTGCGGTTCCGATGTGGATCCATGTGGGCCATTACTGCTCGCCTAGCTCCAGTTCGGGATGCCCGTGCTGAGCGTGTCGCACTGCGAGCCGACGACACAGTCGGCAGCGGTGCCGTTGTTCCCGGACTGAACCGCGTACACGGTCAGGTTCAGCGTTGCCGCCGTCAGCGACTGGCTCGTCACGCTGCGCGGCAGCGCGTAGTCGACCCAGAACGTGTAGACGGTGTTGTCGCCGCCGGCGTCGGTCGCCACGTACAGCGGGTCAAGCGCGCTGTTCGTGTTGATGACGCCGCCCGACGCGAAGGCACCCGGCTGGGCGTTGTCGGTTGCGCTCTGGGCGACCTCCCACTTCAGAGCGGTCGCGAGCGTCCCGGACTCCGAGCTCGAGAGGCCGATGTACGCGGGCGCCGAGCCCGTGTACGTGACCTGGAACTCACAGGCTCCAGTCTGGGCGTCGGTCCGACCCGCGAGATCCGGCGAGTACCCGGTCGAGTCGTCGCCCGGAACCATGTTCGAGACGCTGCACGCCACGTTCGCCGGCGAGCCGATCGAGACGGAGCCCGTCGAGAAGTTGCTCGTCGAGCTCGTCTGCGGCGTGCCGCTGAACAGGCCGAACGTCACACCAACGGCCAGAGCCACGACGGCCCCGACGCTGGCGAGTGTGCCTGCCGCAAGAAACAGGCGCTTCCTTCCATGCATTTCCTATCTCCTTTTCTTGACTGAATGGACTTACTTCGCGTGCTACCGGAGTGAATTTTCCGGTGGTGATTCACGAGCGGGCGACCCCCATCGCCGCTCGCCGGGCCGGTCGTGCTTCACTCCGGCCGCATTTAGTGCGAAGGGTGGGGTCAGCTCATTCCCACCCCCTCGGGCTCCTCGGGGTCGTCCCCCGATTGCGGGTTGTCCCCCGACTTGTCTGGCTCGTCGTCTTCGCGCGCCCAGCGGCGCAGCGGCTCACCGACGAGCCAAAGGAGCGGAGCTGCGAGCAGCAGCCCAAGCACGATCGGACGGTGCAGGTTCGTGAGGAAGTAGCCGCCGCGCGGGATCTTCCATGCGTAGCGGCCGATTGCCGCGACCGCCGGCCGCGGCGGGATGTCTGCCGACGGGTTGTCGTCGCCCTTCGTCACGTAGAAGACGCGCCCATGCTGGTGCAACACCTTGACGATCCGGTGCGTGATCGTCGTCTGGCTGCCGGGCGGAGAAGCGAAGGTGACGATCTGGCCGACCTGCAGGTGCTGCCTCTGCGTTGCGCTCAGTCCGTCGTCGAAGATGAGATCGCCCGTTCGGATCGTCGGGGTCATCGAGCCCGAGAGCACGACGAGGATCGGGTGCCCGAAGGCCGTGTACTGGTCCTTCGAGGAGAGTCGTGTCGCGATCGCGACTACGACGACGACCGCCGCGACCATGATGACGACCACGGTGACGAGCGTCCCGAGGACGCTTCCGGCTCGCCGCCAGGCGCTGCGCGGGACGTGAACGGTGGCTGCTGCTACGGCCATCTCAGCTCCTCGCCCAGACGAAGTTCAGGGACGCGGTCTTGCTCTGGTACGGGTTGCCGGCGAGCGGGCTCCACGAGACCGTGAAGACGAAGGTGTGACTCTCGTTCTTGGCCCACTTCTTGCCCGAGCTGCCGGGCAGTGTCAGGTAGTGCGTGCCGGAGCCCGTCCAGCCGCTCTTCAGCGGACCGCTGTAGAGCGTGTGCGAGCCGTCCTCGACAATCTTGAGCTGCAGCGGGTACGCGCCCGCGAGCAGGCCGCCATCGACGACGTGGTGCTCGTACAGAACGACGAGCGGCGAGGACGTCTCGGTGATCTTGACCGTGATCGTTCCCGTGGCCGAGCTGTCGCCCGGAACCATGTGGAGCAGCGAGAACGCAGGAGAGCCGGTCGGTGTGACCGTGATGCCGGTGCCGTGACATGAGCGTCCGTTCGCCTCCACTGCGTGCAGCCAGGCGTTCTTGTAGCGGCCGATCGCAATGGCGTAGCGGCCGTGCCGGTAGGCCCGGTCGCCGGCGGCGATATTGCGTTTGGCAGCGGCCAACTTCCACGGCCTCTTCGGGCAGTGCGAGTTGTCGTTGATCTCGGTCTTCCCCAGCAGCCGAATCGCGTAGTCGAGCCAGGTCATGTCGGTCACGGCCCAGGCCGGCGACGACGGCTTGATGCCCTTCAGCTGATGCACGGCCGTCCTCGTCTCTCTGAAGACCTGCCGCCCTTGTGGGCGGCCGTGGTCGAAGCTGAGAGTGACGTGGAAGTCGTCGATCCAGAGGCTGGGGTCGAGCGCCTGGCCGAGCGAGGCGGTCGCGGAGGCGATGCCGTGCTGCGTGGTGCTGGCCTGGACGAGCTCGATGGTGGCTCGAGGCGACTTGTGGCCGGGCGGGCCGTAGGGGCCGGGCGCGCCATGCAGAGTCTGGCTCGCCGCCGAGCGGCCGCCGACGACGAGCTGTCGAGACATGACGACGTGCTGCCAGTTCGACTTGGCGGGGGCGGAAGTAGCGGAGAGGCTGACGCCCGAGACCAGACCCGCGCCGAAAGTCGCGGCTGCGGCGATGAAACAAGCAGCGGCAGCGGTGCCGACAAGCAACGGCACGGACCGGCGGAGCTTCCGCCGGCTTCCCGTTGACCCCTCTGGACGACGCCGCAGCACTAGATCGACCACCCGCCGAAGGACGGCCGCTCACCTCGACCGGCGCGAAAAGTCGTCTGCCGCAAAGCCACCAGTTCTCCGCCCTCCCTCAATCGTGCCCCCAGGACGCCCAGAGTCTAGACGGAAAAGTTGGAAGGACGAAACACTCCTTCAACCGTAGTTGGGCGAACCTCCTGATGACTCAAGCGGGGAAGCTCCCGCGCCGCACGCGGAACAGGCAGAAGTCTCCTCAGCCTCAACCTCTAGGAGAAGGTTAGATCCGCCTCAGGCCTTACGTCACCGCCGTGGACGCGAGCGACGTGACGCTGAGGTTGTGGTAGCCGGACTTCTTCACCGTCTCGACCACTCGCAGCCTCTCGCCGATGTCAGCGGACACAGGGGTGTAGGTCTTCGCCGTCGCGCCGGAGATGGTCAGGCAGCTCGAGGGGCTGGTGCTGGTACACCGCTGCCACTGATAGGTCCGTGACGTCGGCGTCGGTGTGTAGGAGCCTTGCGTGATCTTCGAAACCACGCCGTGCTTCGGATAGCCGAAGACGGCAACCTGCGTGTTCATCACGAAGGTGCCCTTGACGACGACTGCGGACGCTGCAGAAGTGGACTCACCGTCGACATAGAGGGACGCCTCCACCGTCTCGACCACCCGCAGCGTCCTCCCCACGTCAGCCGCGACCGGCGTGTACGTGGGATACGTCGCCTCCGAAATCGCCACGCAGCTGCTGCCGCTGCTGTTGCATCGCTTCCACTGATACGAGCGACCCGTCGGCGACGGTGTGTACGTCCCGCCCGTAGTCGTGGACTTGGCTCCGACGGTCGGCGTCCCGTTGATCGCCACCGCCACGTTCGTGGTGAAGATCCCATTGACCACTACCGCATTCGATGTCGAGCTGCCGTTGTACCCCGCGTTCGACACCGTCTCGACGACCCGCAGTGTCGAGCCCACCTGGCCGGAGACCGGCATGTACGTATTGCCTGTCGCGCCACCAATGTTCGAGCAGTTCGCGCCGCTCGAGTCACACAGCTCCCACTGATACGACCTCGACGTGGGCGTCGGCGAATAGCTCCCCACAGCGATCGTCGTCGCCGTCCCGACCTTCGCCGTGCCGTTGATCGCCACCGCCGTAGTCGTCGAGAAGGTCGCCTTCATCACGACCGGGCTCGCCACGGAGAGCGAGCCGCCGTTGTTGTAACCACTCGCCGAAACCGTCTCGATCACCCGCAACGTCGATCCGACATCGCCCGCGACGGGCGTGTATGTGCTCGAAGTCGCGCCACCGATGTTCGAGCAACCGCCACCCAGGCTGTTGCACGACTCCCACTGATACGAGCTGGACGTCGGTGCCGGCGTATAGCTCCCGACGGAGATCGTGGACGTCGCTGCGACGGTAGGCGTCCCGTTGATCGCAACTGCCGTATGCGTAGAGAAACTGCCGTTGACGACGATCGCGCTCGGCGCAGACATCGAGGTCCCCGTGCTGTAGCCCGCTTTTCTGACCGTCTCTACGACGCGCAACGCCGATCCCACGTCGCCGGCAACCGGCGTGTAGGTGTTGGCGGTCGCGCCGCCGATGTTCGAGCAGTTCGCGCCGGCGCTGTCGCACTTCTCCCATTGGTACGAGCGACCGGCCGGCGTCGGCGCATACGTCCCGCGGGTGAGCGCGGACGGGACCGCGACAGTCGGCGTCCCATGGATCGCAACTGCGGCGCTCGTCGTGATGGGGCCTGCAACCACGACCATCCCACCGTCCGACGTCGAGCTGGCGTCGTTGTAGCCGCTCTCCGACACCGTCTCGACCACCCGCAGCGTCGATCCGACGTCGCCCGCGACCGGCGTGTAGGTATCGGTCGTCGCGCCGCCGATGTCCGAGCAGTTGTTCCCTGCGCTGTCGCACAGCCTCCACTGATACGCGCTGGAGGACGGAGTTGGCGAGTAGCTCCCCGGCGTCAACGCCGAGGCCATGCCCACCGTTGGCGTCCCGTTGATCGCAACCGCAGTGCTCGTCGTGAAGGTGCCCTCGATGACCGCCGAGCTCGCGTCCGAGGTAGAACCGCCGTTGTTGTAGCCGTCCCGCGTCACCGTCTGCACGACTCGAAGGGTCGACCCGACATCGCCGGCCACCGGGGTGTACGTATTGCTCGTCGCGCCACCGATGTTCGAGCAGTTGTTCCCCGAGCTGTCGCACGTCTCCCACTGATCCGAGCGCGTTGCGGCCGTCGGCGAGTAGACGCCATTCGTGATCGTCAGAGTGGTGCCGACCGTCGGCTGGCCGTTGATCGTGACCAGGGACGTGATGCTGAAGCTGCCGCTGGTCACAACCCCGCTGGCGCTCGAGCTCGAGCTGCCGTTGTCGTAGCCCGCCTTCGAAACCGTCTCGATCACCTTCAACGTGTGGCCCACATCGCCGGCGACCGGCGTGTACGAGATCGCGGTCGCGCCGCTGATGTTCGCGCAGCTCGCGCCACCCGAATCGCATTGCTCCCACTGGTAGCTCGTGCTTGTCGGCGTCGGCGAATACGAACCCGCCGCCGCCGTGAACGCAGTTCCGACCGTCGGAGTCCCGCTGACAGAGATCGCAGTGTTCGTCGTGAAGCTGCCGTTGAAGACCCCGAATAGCGCGGCGTTCAGAGGGACGGCAGCGGCGACCGGCGTCGACGGACTGCCCGCAGCGGCGGACTGAGCGCTCACGAAGAGGACGAGAGCTGCGGCCAAGGCAAGGGCGACGATGAGTTCACGCCCATGCCGGCGGACGGTCCTAGCCTTGTCCTTTCCTAGCCGCACTGCACGCAGTGTTCCGTCCTCCGTCTCCCCCCGCGAGAGCCGGCCGAGTGTAGATGCTCAGCCGGATCGCCGGTCTCCCACGTTCGGCCGCCAGAAGGGTTCGAGGCGCCGGTCAGCCGCGCGAATCGCCCGGCCGCCACAGCGGCTCGTCGCCGCCGTTCGCAAGCCGGGCGAGTACGAACAGGAGATCCGACAGCCGGTTGAGATAGACGGCGGCGAGGGGGTTCGCGCCGTCAACGGCGAGAACGGCACGCTCGGCACGCCTGCAGACCGCCCGCGCGATATAGAGACGCGCCGCCGTCTCGGTGCCGCCGGGAAGCACGAAGCTCTTCAGAGGCTGGAGCCGGCTGTTCGCCTCGTCGATCTCCGCCTCGAGCCGGTCGATGTAAGCCTGCTCGATCTGGAGCCGGTCGCCGCCCGGCACAGAGAGATCCGCTCCGAGGTCGAAGAGCTCGTTCTGGATCCGGTCAAGCCCGGCGGCGCACCAACCGACAACGGAGTTCAGCTCGTCGACCTCGCCGAGCGCAACGATGCGCGGATCGAGCTTCGAGACGCGAGAGCCGTCGCCGAGGCTCGTCTGTCCCTTGTCGCCGCCGCCGGTGTAGATGCTCGTCAGGCGGACCGGCTCGTTCCTGTCGCGAGGCACGGGCGTAGCGTACGGCGGCGGAGGTTGCTCCGGCCGAGAGCAGGCGTCACACTCGGCACGTGCGCCGGCGCGCCCAGCCCAGCAATGTCCTGACGACGCTTGTCTTCCGTAGGGCCGTCTGGATCAATCGACTACTCCAGCCGGTGATCCGGCGAGCGACTGAGGCCGACGTCGAGGAGATCGTCGCGATCTTCGAGCCGTCGTTCGCACTCCTCGACTTCCTCCCCACGCTGCACACGCACGAGGAGCACCTCGGCTTCTTCGGCGGACGCATCCGCGACGCCGAGGTCTACATCTTTGGGCGCGGCTTCGCGGTCGTCCACGACGACTGGCTCCAACACCTCTACGTCCACCCCGACGAGATCGGAACCGGCGTCGGTCATGCGCTCTTCGAGCACGTGACGACGCTGCTGCCGGACGGCTTCCAGTTCTGGGTCTTCCAGCAGAACCACCGCGCGCGCCGGTTCTACGAGGCCCACGGCGCGACCGCCTTCGAGTTCACCGACGGCGCCGGGAACGAGGAGAAGACGCCGGACATCAGGTACGAGTGGCGTCGAACAAGCGCAACTCATCCTCGCTAGGCGGCTCGAAAGAGGAGGCCCACGCCGCCAGCTGCTCGGCCGTGATCTCCGCAGTCGTGTGCGGTGCGTCGGCGTAGCGCGTCTCGATCCGTCGCATCAACTCGTCCGGATCGACATCGAGGAAATGCAGCTCCACGCGCACGCCCTGCCCTCGCGCACGCAGACGCGGCGCGTCGCGTTCCTTGCGGCTCCAGAGGCCAAAGTCGAGGATGCAACTGCGTCCGGCGGCGAGCAGCTCGAAGGCAAGCTCGATCAGCTGGGCTTCGACGCGGTCGCGAAGGTCGTCGTCGTACAGGTCGCCGCCGAGCACGAGCACCAACTCGTCCTTCGTGAAGCGCAGCGCGTCGCGCTCGCCCGCCAGCCGGCGCGCAAGCGTCGTCTTGCCCGAACCCGGAAGCCCGCAGGTCAGGTGGAGCGTCGGCTCCACCTAGCTCGCGGCGAGGGTGCGTTCCTGCTGCCCGAGGACCGAGCGGGCGATGACGAGGCGCTGGATCTCGCTCGTCCCCTCGTAGATCTCCGTGACCTTCGCGTCGCGGTAGTACCGCTCGACCGGGAACTCCTTCATGTAGCCGTTGCCGCCGAGGATCTGGATCGCCTCGCCGGTCTGGCGCCGGGCCACCGCGGAGGCGAAGAGCTTCGCCTTCGCGCCCGCCTCGGTGTGCGGCAGGTCGTTCTGCTTCAGCCAGGCCGCGCGATGGACGAGCAGGCGCGCCGCTTCGATCTCGGTCGACATGTCGGCGAGCTTGGACTGGATCGCCTGGAACTTCGCGATCGGCTGCCCAAAGGCGTGGCGTTCCTTCGCGTAGCCGCGCGCGACGTCGTACGCGGCTTGCGCGATCCCGACCGCCTGCGCGCCGATCCCGATCCGCCCGCCGTCGAGCGTCGACATCGCGATGCGAAAGCCGTTGCCCTGCTCCTCCAGGAGGCGGCCGGCGTCGACGAACGCGTCGATCGCGAGCGAGTTCGTCGTCGAGGAGTTGAGGCCCATCTTGTCTTCCCGGCTGGTGACGCGGACATGGTCGGCGTCGAGAACGAAGGCGGAGATGCCCCGCGCGCGCGGCGTGTCGGGATCGGTGCGCGCGAAGAAGAGGAAGGTTCCGGCGTTTTCGCCGGTGGAGATGAACTGCTTCGCGCCGGAGATCCGCCAACCGCTGTCCTCCGGAGTCGCCGACGTGCGGAGTGCACCGGCGTCGGATCCTGCCTCCGACTCGGTGAGCGCGAACGCGCCGATCAGCTCGCCGCGTGCGAGCGGCGGCACGAACCGCGCGCGCTGCTCATCCGTCCCGAAGCGGAGGAGCGGCAGCGTCACCGCGCTCGTGTGGACGGCTACGGTCACGCCGACGCCCGCGTCGCCGCGCGAGAGCTCCTCGAGCACGAGCATGTACGCGACGAAGTCGGCGCCCGCGCCGCCGTACTCCTCGGGCACGCAGACGCCCATCAGGCCGAGGTCGGCGAGCTTCTCGTAGACGCCGGTTGGGAAGCGGTGCTCGCGATCCCACTCGGCGGCGTGCGGCTCGATCTCGGCAGCGACGAAGTCGCGCGTGAGCGCCTGGATCTCCTTCTGCTCCGGCGTGAGGTCGAAGTCCACGCAACGATGTTACGCGGCGGCGAGAGGCGCCTCGCGCGTCTCGAGCATCCGCTCTTCGCACTCGAGGAACGCAGCAACGACCTGCGGGTCGAACTGCCGCCCGGACTGCGCGAGGATCTCGTCGTGTGCCGCCTCCCACGGCAGCGCGCGCCGGTACGGGCGGTCGCTCGTCATCGCGTCGAGCGAGTCGGCGACGGCGAAGACGCGCGCCGGAAGCGGAATGTCGTATTCGGCGAAGCCGTCCGGATAGCCGCCGCCGTCCCATCGCTCGTGGTGCGAGCGCACGACCTGCAGCCCTTCTCCCTCGAGGAACGGGATCCCCGCGAGCATGCGCTCGCCGATGACCGTGTGCTTCTGCATGCGCTGGCGTTCGGCGTGCGTGAGCAGGCCGCGCTTGCGGAGGATCGCGTCGGGGATGCCGATCTTCCCGACGTCGTGGAGAAGGAAGCCGTGCTCGATCCCCGGGTCGCGGTCGAGCGCTCCTGAGTCGATCTCCGCTAGGAGGCACACCGCGTACGCGCGTACCCGGTGCGAGTGTCGCGCGCTGCCGAGGTCCTTCGACTCGAGCGCGCCGGCGAGCGCGGACACCGTCGCGCGGAACGCCTGCGTGATGAGGAGCCGCTGAGCGCGCTCGACTTCGATCAGGTGGCGGAGGTCATGCGCGTAGAGCAGGAGTTGCTCGTCACCCTCCTCGAGCACCTCGCGTAGATGCGTCCGCATCATCCGCCCCTCGCGGCCGGCAAGCCGCTCGACGACGAAGAGGAGCTGGAGCGGGCTGAACGGCTTCCCGATCACCTCGTCCGCCCCTGCCTTGCACGCGCGCTCGAGCTCGTCGCTGTCGCCGCCGCTGAGGACGACGATCGGGATCTCGCGGGTCGCCGCGTCGCGGCGCAGGCGCCGGCAGAGGTCCGTTCCCCCGATGCCCGGCAGGCGCAAGTCGAGGACGATCGCGTCGGGGACGTCGCCGGCGAGCAGCGCGAGCGCCTCTTCGCCGGACGCGGCCTCGACCACTCCGATCGACGCCCCCTCGAAGGTGATACGCAAGAGCTCGCGGAATGTCGGCTCGTCGTCGACGAGCAGAATCCGCAGATCGGTGTTTGTCAACACAGTCGATCCTCCCTTCGCGGATCGGATCGGCCGTGCCACGCCCCTCCTGAACGCCGGTTCTGTCCCCCTTCCGGGGCACACGAACCTACTCGTAGCTGTAGAAACCGACGCCAGACTTGCGCCCGAGCCGGCCCGCCGCGACGTGCTCGCGGAGGAGCGGGCAGGGCGCGTACTTGTCGTCGCCGAGCCCTTCGTGGAGGACTTCCATGATCGCGACGCACGTGTCGAGGCCGATCAGGTCGGCGAGCGCGAGCGGCCCCATCGGATGCGCGAAGCCGAGCTTCGCGATCGTGTCGATCGCATGGGGCTCGGCGACGCCGTCGTGGAGCGCCCAGACCGCCTCGTTGATGTACGGCATGAGGATCCGGTTCGAGACGAAGCCGGGGAAGTCGTTCGCGACGGCCGGTGTCTTGCCGAGCCCCTCGGCGAGCGCGACGATCTTCGTGGCTGTGTCGTCGGAGGTCTCCCGCCCGCGCACGACCTCGACGAGCTTGAGCACGGGCACGGGGTTGAAGAAGTGCATGCCGATCACGCGGTCCGGGCGCTGCGTCGCGGCGGCGAGCGACGTGATCGGGATCGAGGAGGTGTTCGAGGCGAGGATCGCGTCGTGCGGGAGCACGTCGTCGGCACGGCGGAAGACGTCCTGCTTGATCTCGAAGTCCTCGATCACCGCCTCGACCATGAGGTCTGCCGGGCCGATCTCGTCGACCGCCGTGACTCGCGACAGCACTTCGCCCGGGTCCGCCCCGCCCTTCTCCGCGAGCTTCTCGAGGCTCTTGCGCATCGTCGCGAGACCGCGGTCGGTCGCGCCGGGGTACGAGTCGTAGAGCGAGACGCGGCGCCCCGAAGCCGCGACGACCTGCGCGATGCCGCCGCCCATCTGGCCGGCGCCGACAACGAGTACGTGCTCGAAGTCCATGCCGGGACGTTAACGTCGCGTCGTGCCGACGGTTGAGGTGAACGGAGCACGGCTCTGGTACGACGAGGCGGGCAGCGGGCCGGCGCTTCTGCTGGTCCACGGCGGTCTCGGCGATTCGGGCTTGTGGGAGCCGGTCGTTCCGTTCCTCGCGGACCGGTTCCGCACGATCCGCACCGACCTCCGCTTCTTTGGCCGCTCGACCGGTCCGGCGGCCCCATGGTCGTGGGAGGACGACGTGATCGGCGTGCTCGACGCGCTCGACGTGGAGAGAGCCGCGCTGTCGGGCATCTCGATGGGCGGCCGGATTGCGGTCAACACCGCGCTCTCCCATCCCGAGCGGCTGACCGCGCTCGCGCTCGTCGTTCCGAGCCTCGCGGGCCACGACGCGAGGGCGTACACCGACGACATGGAGCAGCGCTACGAGGCCGCCGAGCGCGAGGGAGACATCGACACGATGCGCGAGGTCGACCTCGAGCCGTGGGCCCCGCTCGGCGTCGACGACCGGATCCGCCGCCTCTGGCACACGACGCCGGACGCGAATCCACTGCCAGACGGCGTCGAGCCGCGTGCGCCGGCCGGGCCGCCGGCAAAGGAGCGTCTGGGCGAGCTCTCCGTCCCGACCCTCGTCATCACGGCGACGCACGACCCCGAGGGAGTCCGCGACGTCGGCCCGGTCATCGCCGGCGCGGCGCCGAACGCGCGCCACGTCGAGCTCGACTCCGACCACTTCGTCACACTGCGCGAGCCTGAGCTCGTCGCGCGGTTGATCGGAGACTTCCTACAGGAGTAGTGTCCGCGCATGAGTCTTCGGTCGACGCTCTTCGCAGCGACGTACGACCGGATGTCGCGCAAGAACGAGGAGGCCGGCGTGCGCGCGCTGCGCGAGGGTCTGCTCGCCGGTGCGTCGGGGCGCGTCCTCGAGATCGGCGCCGGAACGGGCGTGAACCTCGAGCTGTACGGCAATGGTCTCGAGACGCTCGTGATGACGGAGCCGGACACGGCCATGCTCAAGCGCCTGCAGCAGAAGGCGAGCGAGCAAGCCGCTAACGCCGAAGTCGTGCAGGCACCGGCCGAGGCTCTTCCCTTCGAGGACGGCTCGTTCGACACGGTCGTCTCGACGCTGGTGCTCTGCGGCGTCGATGACCCGTCGAAGGCACTCAGCGAGGCGCACCGTGTGCTGCGTCCGAACGGCCGGCTGCTCTTCCTCGAGCACGTGCGCTCGGACGATCCGGGATTCGCGCGCTTCCAGGATCGGATGAACTGGCTGAACCGGCTGGTCGTCCAGTGCAACTGCAACCGCTCGACGCGTGCCTCGATCGAGGCCGCGGGATTCACCGTCACGCAGCTCGAGCACTCAGAGATGCCGAAAGCGCCGAAGTTCGTGCGGCCGCTCATCGTCGGCACGGCCTCCGCGTAGCGCTCTCGAACGGCTGGTTCGGGAGAGTCAGACTTCGACTAAGAGCGCGTCGCCCTGGCCCCCGCCGGAGCAGATCGCCGCCAGACCCAACCCGCCACCGTTGCGACGGAGGTCGTGGATCATCGTGCCGAGGATGCGGCCCCCGCTCGCGCCGACGGGATGGCCGAGCGCGACCGCACCGCCGTTGACATTTGCGATGTCGGGGTCCGCTCCGAGCATCGAAAGACTGTTGAGCGCGACGGAGCAGAACGCCTCGTTCACCTCGACGCGCTTCACGTCGCCGATCGCCTTGCCCGCCTTCTCGAGCGCCTGCTTGCCGGCGTTGCCCGGAGTGCGCGCGAGCCACGCGAACTCGTCCGCGACGTAGCCCTGTGCGACGACCGTCGCGAGCGGCTCGAGCCCGCGGCGCGCGGCGGACTCCTCAGAGCAGACGACCACGCATGACGCGCCGTCGTTCACGCCCGGCGCGTTGCCCGCGGTGACCGTTCCCTCCGGATCCATGACCGGCTTCAGGGAAGAGAGCTTCTCGATCGTCGTGTCGCGGCGCACCGACTCATCCGCGGTCACATCGCCGACGGCGACGATCTCGTCGTCGAAGAGGCCCGCATCCTGCGCCGCGGCAGCACGGACTTGCGAGCGCAACGCCCACGCGTCCTGATCCTCCCGCGAGATACCAAGCTCGCGCGCCACGCCGGCCGCCTGCACGACCATGTGCTTCCCGTCGAACGTAGAGCGGAGCCCGTCCCAGATCATCAAGTCGACGAGCGCTCCGTCGCCCATCCGGTAGCCCTGGCGCGCCTTCGGCAGCGCGTACGGCGCGTTCGTCATCGACTCCATCCCGCCCGTGACGACAACCTCGACGTCGCCGGCGCGAATCATCGAGTCGGCGATCTCGACCGCCCGGATGGACGAGGCGCACACTTTGTTGATCGTGTCGGAGGGGACGTCGATCGGGATCCCGGCACCAACCGCAGCCTGCCGCGCCGGCGCCTGACCGGCGCCGGCCTGCAGCACCTGACCCATGATCACGTAGTCGACCTCGCTCCCCTCGAGGCCGATGCGCTCAAGCGCGGCGCGGATCGCAATCGCGCCGAGCTCGGTCGCGGCATGCGCGGCGAGGCCGCCGTTGAGCTTGCCAAACGGCGTCCGGACTGCCGAGACGATGACCGAACGAGTCACGCTTCCAACTTAGCCAGCGAAGCTCATGCCAGGCTCGAGCCTGTGCGCGAACGCCACGACCAGCTGCACCGCGCGCTCGAGATCGTCTGTGTCGAGCATCTCGATCGGCGAGTGCATGTAGCGCAGCGGCACGGAGACGAGGCCGGTCGGCACGCCCGCGCGGCTGATGTAGACGGCGTCAGCGTCGGTCGACGTCGAGCCGCGCGGCGAGACCTCGACCACGAGCGGGATGCTCTCTCGCTCGGCCGTGTCGTACAGCAGCTCGAAGACGTCCTCGTGGATCGACGGTCCGCGCGAGATCGTCGGGCCGCCACCCATGACGACCTTGCCCTCCTCGTCGGCATCGCCGCCGCGCACGTCGGTCGCGTGGGTGACGTCGATCGCGACGGCGAGGTCCGGCTCGATCGAGTACGCGGCCGTCCGAGAGCCGGCGAAGTCTCCGACCTCCTCCATCACCGCGGCCACGGCGATCACGTCGCCGGGCGCGCCGCCGCCTTCGGCGATCCGCCTCGCGGACTCGAGCGCGACGTAGCAGCCCATCCTGTTGTCGAACGCGCGCGAGGCGACGCGATTTCCCTGCAAGGCAAGTGGCGCGCCATGCCAGATGACGTTGTCGCCGGGACGGATGAGGCTCCGCAGCTCATCGCCGTCGGATGCGCCGACATCGAGGACGAGATCATCCCGCTCGACCGCCTTGCGCTCAGTTCCCGGCTTTCGCTTCTGCTGCTTCATGGCGACCACGCCGGGAACGGCGCCGTTCCGCGTAAGGACGTCGACGCGCTGGCCGACCATGACGTTGGGGTCCCAGCCGCTCCCGGGTCGCACGGCGGCGAGCCCGTCGTCGCCGAGATTGGTGACGACGACGGCGATCTCGTCGATATGGCCGACGAGGGCGAGCGACGGGCCGCCGGCCGTGCCCGGCACGCGCACCCACGAGTTGCCCATGGCATCGGAGGAGACCTCGCCGACGGGCGCGGCAGCCTCCCGCCAGACGGCGGCAGCGGCGCGCTCCTGTCCGGACGGACCGGGCGTCGTCACGAGGCGTTCGAGCAACTCGGGGAGAGCCACGGCCCGACACTACCTGCGCCCGTTCGCACAACTCCGCGGTAGCGTCCCGGCGTGCAACTCCGGACGCTTCCCGACAGCTACGCCGTCGTCCGCCTTCAGCCCGGCGCCGACTTGCCCGAGTGGGTGGACAAGGGGCCCTTCCGCTCGGTGACGCGCACGGAGCACGAGGTGTCGGTCGTCTGCCGTGACCACGACGTGCCGGAGGGCGAGAGCGTCGATCGAGGGTGGACGGTGCTCGAGACGATGGGGCCGTTCGACTTCTCGCTCACGGGGGCGATCTCGTCGCTCGTCGAGCCGCTTGCCGCGGCCGAGGTCCCGATCTTCGTCATCTCGACGTTCGAGTCGGACTACGTCCTCGTGCGCTCGTCCGACCTCGCGCGCGCGGCCGACGCGCTCGAGGGCGCGGGGCACGAGTTCGCGGCTTGACGCTGTACGAGCAGGAGGAGTTCGAGGCGCTCGTCGAGGCGCCATGGGACGAGGCGCGCGTGCGGGACGCGATCGCCGCCATCGTCGCGGACACCGACGCGGGGTTCGACGCGGAAGCGCTTTGGCCCGCAGCCGACCCGTCCGACGACTACGGGCAGCCGACGAAGGTGCTCTACGCGGGGGCAGCAGGCACGATCTGGGCACTCGACGAGCTCCGCCGCCGTGGCTACGCGGAGACTTCAATCGACCTCGCGGCCGCGATCTCTCGCACGCTCGAGCTCGAACGCGCCGAGCCGGACTCGGCGGACGATGAGCACTACCGCCCTGGATCGCTCTTCGACGGCACGACCGGCCCGGCGTTCGTCGGGTTCCGCCTCACGTCCGACGCGGCGCTCGCCGACGAGCTGTACGGGCTCGTCGTCGGCAACGCCGACAGCCCGACGGACGACATCAGTTGGGGAGCGCCGGGGACGATCCTCGTGGCGCTCGCGATGCACGACCGGACCGGCGAGCAGCGCTGGGAGGAGGCTGCGAAGGAGTCGGCAGCGGCGCTGCGAACCCGCCGCGGCGCCGACCACGCGTGGCGTCAGGATGACGACTACCGCGGCCTCGGAACCCTCCACGGCGCCGCCGGCAACACGCTCGCTCTGCTCCGGGTCGAGCCGGACGAGGCGCTCGCGCGCGAGACGGGGGCCTTGCTCTCCGACCACGCCGTGCGCGAGGACGGCCTCGCGAACTGGCCCGGCGCACTCGGCCGCACGCTCACGGGGAGCCGGGACGGTCGCATCCGCCTGCAATGGTGCACCGGCGCGCCGGGAGTCCTCTCCGGGTCGTGGGACTACGTCGACGAGGAGCTCGTCCTCGCCGGCGCCGAGCTGATCTGGCAGGCGGGCGCGCACCGCGATGAGAAGGGCCAGGGCCTGTGCCATGGCACCTCCGGCAACGGCTTCGCTTTGCTGAAGGCGTTCGCGCGGACGGGCGACGAGCTGTGGCTCGAACGTGCGCGCCGGTTCGCCGTCCACACCCTCGCCCAGGCCGAGCACATGACTGCGGCCAGGGGCAGCCGCCGCTACTCCCTCTTCAACGGCGACCCCGGCACCGCGCTCTTCGCTGCCGCTTGCCTCGAGGCCGATACGCGCTTCCCGATCATCGACGTCCTCTGACCGTGACGGCCGCGTAGGATCGCCATCATGAGGTGCGTCGCCGTGTGCGCGCTCGCTTCGAGCCTCGCGTTCGCGGCCGTTGGCTGCGGCAGTGCTGGGAAACCGGCGACCGGAGTCGAGATCACGGCGTATACCGGAGCAGGAGACTTCGATATGGGCGACGGCCAACACGTCAGTTGCGCCCCGGGCCGGCCCTACCCCCGAGCGGTCACGTGGCAGAACCGGTCGAAGAACACGGTGATCCTGACCACCGCCAGACCCAAGCTCGATCGCGCACCGCGGGTTCTCACTCTGGTCGCGACACAGCTCCGCCTCGAGCCACGGCCGCACGGGATGAGCTCCGACGGCGGTTGGATCTACGGGTGGCGCTGGAGTGCTGATCGTGCGCGGCCGCTGAGGGTTCCCGCGGGCCGCACGGCGATCGTCCAGTGGAACTTCCGCATGGCGCGCTGCAAGGAACTGGCCGGCGGACGGACACGCGTCGTTCCCGGCGAGCTCTTCCTCACGTATCGCAGGGGCGACAGGGTCGGCAGCCGAACGATCCCGGAGTTGGACTCGCGGATCTTTCTCACGCAGGGTCCGACGAAGCAGAGTTGCGCTCGAGTCTTGGGCGGATCGTCGCGCGTCGTCTCCGGAAGCATGACCTGCGGGGTGGCGCGGAAAGCCGCTGTCGCCTGCCATCGGGTGTCATCCGACGGTGGGACATGCACGAGTAACGGCGAGGTCTGGGACTGCGTGGCCGGCGGGCCAGACCCGCGCTGGCAATTCGGGGAGAGTTGCTGGCGGCCGCGGAACAAGGCTCAGTGGTTCGCGGTCAACTGGACGCGAGCCGCTTGACGCCCGCGGGAAGCGCGCTTACCCTCAAGACATGACTTCCGTCCGGACTTGGTGGCTTTGGTGCGCCGAGCGAGGCGGGAGCCTGCGCGCACGCTGAGTGCCCGCGACAACCCGTCCGCTCGATCCGGCTCCGCGAGGGGCCTTTTTCATGTCCGCAATTGAAATCGCAACCGACCTTCTGACCCCGCTTGGCGCGTATCTCCGCCTGCGCGAGCAGCGCCCTGGCGCGTTTCTGCTCGAGTCGGTCGAGCGCGGCCGGCTGGGACGGCACAGTTTCGTCGGCGCCGGCGCAAGGATCGTCGGCTTCGAAGAAGCGGAAGCGCTGGGCGAACCGGTCTTCGGCTACCTCGGCTACGACGCCGTCGCCAGCATCGAGCCGACCGTGCCGCTGCCCGCCGACGGCCCGGACACGCCCGAGAGCAGCTGGCTCGTGCCCGACGTCCTCATCCGCTTTGACCACGCGCGCGGTGTTGCCGAGCTTGTGCGCGGGGACGCGAGCGCGCTCGAAGGGCCTGAGCCCGAGCTGCAGCGCGGGACCGGCGAGCGCGGCCCGCTCGTACGTGAGCCGGCGCGCGACGAGCATCTGCGGCGCGTCGAACGGGCGAAGGAGCACATCCGCGAGGGCGACGTCTTCCAGGTCGTCGTCTCGCAGCGCGCCGAGCGGCCCACGTCCGCGTCGGCGGTCGAGCTCTACCGCGCCCTGCGCCGCGTCAACCCGTCTCCGTACCTCTTCCTCTTGGAGCTTGGCGACCTCGCTCTCGTGGGCAGCTCGCCGGAGACGGTCGTCAAGTGCAGCGGCTCGCGCGCGGAGCTGAACCCGATCGCGGGGACGGTGTGGCCGGGCGGCGGCGACGAGTCCGGGCTGCTCACGTCGGAGAAGGACCGCGCCGAGCACACGATGCTCGTCGACCTCGGCCGCAACGACCTCTCGCGCGTCTGCGCGCCGGGCTCGGTGCGCGTCGACCGCTTCATGGAGCCCGAGCGCTACTCGCACGTGACGCATCTCGTCTCCGAAGTCTCGGGCGAGCTGCGAGACGGCGTGACGCCGTTCGCGCTGCTGCGCGCGTGCTTCCCCGCGGGCACGGTCTCGGGTGCGCCGAAGGTGCGGGCGATGCAGATCATCAGGGAGCTCGAGGGCTACCGGCGCGGCATCTACGCGGGCGCAGTCGGGTACTGCCTGCCGGAGGAGCGGGCGCTCGACACGTGCATCGCGATCCGGACGCTCTGGCTGCGCGACGGCGTCGCGCACCTCCAGGCGGGCGGCGGGATCGTGGCCGACTCCGACCCCGCGGCCGAGCACGAGGAGTGCCTCGCGAAGCTGCGCGCGCTGGAGACGGCAATCGACCTGGCAGAGTCGGGGCAGTCGTGATCCTCCTCATCGACAACTACGACTCGTTCTCGTGGAACCTCGCGCACCTCTTCGGCGCGCTCGGCGAGGAGGTCGTGGTGCGGCGGAACGACGAGATCGACGCCGACGGAGCGGCAGAGCTGGCGCCGTCGCACCTCGTCGTCTCGCCCGGCCCCGGCCGTCCGCGCGACGCCGGCGCGACGCGCGCGATCCTCGAGCGCCTCCTCCCCACTACGCCGACGCTCGGCGTCTGCCTCGGCCACCAGGCCCTCGTCGAGGTCTGCGGCGGCGAGGTCGGCTACGCGCGCGAGCTCGTGCATGGCAAGGCGAGCCCGGTGCGACACAGCGGCACGGGACTGTTCGACGGCCTGCCCGATCCGTTCGAAGCCGGCCGCTATCACTCGCTCGCCGCGACGAGATTGCCGGATTGCCTCGAGCCGACGGCGTTCGCGGACGATGGCGAAGTGATGGCGGTGCGGCACCGCGAGCTCGCAGCGGTCGGCGTCCAGTTCCACCCCGAGTCAGTGCTTACTCCCGACGGCCCCGCGCTCGCGCGCAACTTCCTGAACGGGAAGTTGTGATCCAGGCCGTCATCACGCGGCTGCTTGACGGACATGACCTGTCGCGCGACGAGGCGCGCGCGGCGATGGGCGAGATCATGGTCGGCGAGGCGACACAGGCCCAGATCGCCGGCTTTCTCGTCGCGCTGCGGGCGAAGGGCGAGACGGCGGACGAGATCGCGGGCTGCGCGGAGGCGATGCGCGAGCACGTCCTTCGCGTCAATCCGACGCGCACCGACATCGTCGACGTCGTCGGCACTGGCGGCGACGGCGCCAACACGTACAACATCTCGACCGCGGCGGCCTTCGTCACAGCGGCCGCGGGAGCGGCGGTCGCGAAGCACGGCAACCGCGCCGCGTCGTCGGAGACCGGTTCCGCCGACGTGCTCGAAGCGCTCGGCTTCCAACTCGAGCTGCCGGCGGAGAAGATCGAGCGGTCGATCGACGAGCTCGGCTTCGGCTTCCTCTTCGCGCAGGCGCACCATCCCGCGATGCGCCACGCGGCGCCAGTCCGGCGCGAGCTCGCCACGCGTACGGTGTTCAACGTGCTCGGCCCGCTCACGAACCCCGCCGGCGCGCGGGCGCTCGTGCTCGGCGTGTACTCGCCCGAGCTCGCGCGGACGCTCGCCGCGGCGCTCGTCCAGCTCGACGTGACGCGCGCCTATGTCGTCCACGGCGCGGGCGGAATCGACGAGCTCTCCCCGTGCGGCCCGAACCTCGTCTGCGAGGTTCACTCGGGTCGGATCAAGGAGTACGAGCTCGATCCGCTCGACCTCGGGATCGAGCGCTGCGACCCGGCCGAGCTTCGTGGCGGAGATCCGGCGACGAACGCAGCGGCGCTGCGCGCGGTGCTCGGCGACGCAAATGGCGGCCACCGCTCCGCGGTGCTCCTCAACGCCGGGGGCGCGATCGCCGCGGTCAGCGAGGCAGACGACATCCGGGAAGGCCTCGAGCACGCGCGCGAGGCCTTCGACTCGGGCGCCGCGGCGGCGCGACTCGACGAGCTGATCGACTTCTCACAGGACATGTCCTCATGAGACACGTCCGGTACCTGCTACCGGACGTGTCCGTTTGGACATGCTCGACGGCGTATCGACGCGCTTTCCGCCGCCCGTTAGAGCCTGGGCAGCGCATGTGCAGCGGTTCGAGACATCTCCGCACGGGCCATGGCCGGTACCTGCTACCGGACGTGGCCGGAGTGGACAGGTGAGATTCGCGGCTGCGCTCGCGCAGCCGGGGCTCGGCGCAATCGCCGAGTTCAAGCGGCGATCGCCATCGATGGGAGAAATCCGGCCGGACGCACGCGTTGAGGACATCATCCCCGCGTATGCCGGCGCCGGCGCCGCGGCGATCTCGGTGCTCGTCGACGAGCGCTTCGCCGGAACGCTCGACGACCTCCGCGCGGCCCGCGCCGTGACCGACGCGTCGCTTCTCGCGAAAGGATTCTTCTCGACGGCCGAGCATCTGCAGGAGGTGCGCGAGGCGGGCGCCGATGCTGCGCTTCTCATCCTCCGCGACCTCGACGACGCGACCGCGGCGGCGCTCATGGCGGAGGCGGAACGGCTCGGGCTCGAAACACTCGTCGAGGCGCACGACTCGGAGGAGCTCGACCGAGCGAGCCGTCTCGGCGCAGCCGTGATCGGTATCAACGCGCGCGACCTCTCGACCTTCGACGTCGACCGAGACGCGCAGCTCGCTCTCGTCGCGCGCGCACCGCGCGACCGCCTCGTCGTCGCCGAGAGCGCGATCCATTCGCGTGCGCAGGCGGCCGCGGCGGAGCTCGCCGGCGCCGACGCCGTGCTCGTGGGAACCTCGCTCATGCGCGCCGCCGAACCTGCCGCCAAGCTCCGCGAGCTCGTCTCCCGCCCACTCGTCAAGGTGTGCGGCCTGACCCGCCAGGACGACGTCGATGCCGCGGTCGACGCGGGGGCGGATCTCGTCGGGTTCGTCTTCGCGGAAGGCTCGCCGCGCCGCGCGGCCGCCGTGCTCGACGTGCCGGAGACGACGCTGTCGGTCTCCGTCCATGTGGGCGAGACATGGGACGCCGGCGCCGATCTCGTCCAGCTCTACCCCGACGGCGGCGGGACGGTTCGCGGCCGCGACGCCGTCCTCCTCCGCGACGGCGAGCAGGTGGCGCGTGTGCTCGATCTCCCGTGGCAGAGTGCCGACCCCGAGCACTGGCGCAACGCCGCGGCAGCAGAGGGACGGGTCATGCTCGCGGGCGGCCTCGGGCCGGAGAACGTCCGCGACGCGATCGAGGCGGTGCAGCCGTGGGCGGTCGACGCGGCGTCGCGGCTCGAGTCTGCGCCGGGGATCAAGGATCACGCGAAGGTGCGCGCGTTCGTAGAGGCGGCTCGCGGGTGAGCGACTTCGGCGACTACGGCGGGCGCTATGTCCCCGAGACGCTGATCCCCGCGCTGGACGAGCTCGAAGCCGGCTGGCGCGAGGCGCAACAGGACGCCGCGTTCCGCGCGGAGCTCGACGCGCTCCTCTCCACGTACGCCGGCCGACCGACGCCGCTCACCCTGGCGGAGCGATTCGCGCCCGGGAAGCGGATCTACCTCAAGCGGGAGGATCTCCTCCACACCGGCGCGCACAAGCTCAACAACGCGCTCGGCCAGGCGGTGCTCGCGCGGCGGCTCGGCAAGCACCGCATCGTCGCGGAGACGGGCGCCGGCCAGCACGGCGTCGCGACGGCGACGGTGTGCGCGCGGTTCGAGCTCGAGTGCGTCGTCTACATGGGCGAGGAGGACATGCGCCGCCAGCAGCCCAACGTCGAGCGGATGCGACTGCTCGGCGCCGAAGTGCGGCCCGTCGACTTCGGCGCGAAGACGCTGAAGGAGGCGACGAGCGAAGCGATCCGCGACTGGATCGCGAACGTCGAGACGACGCATTACCTCATAGGCTCCTGCGTCGGCCCGGCGCCGTATCCCGAGATCGTGCGCGACCTGCAGCGCGTGATCGGCGAAGAGGCGCGCGAACAGATCCTCGCTGCCGAGGGACGCCTCCCCGAGGCGGTGATCGCTTGCGTTGGTGGCGGTTCGAACGCGATCGGGCTCTTCTATGGCTTCCTCGGTGACACCGACGTTCGGCTTGTCGGCGTCGAGGCTGCGGGCGCGGCGTCGCTCGGCTCAGGCCGCACCGCCGTTCTCCACGGCGCGCGCTCGTCAGTGCTCGCGGATGAGGACGGCCAGATCGCCGACGCGCATTCGATCTCCGCCGGCCTCGACTACCCCGGCGTCGGCCCGGAGCACGCGTTCCTCCGCGACACGGGCCGCGCCGAGTACCGGGTCGCCACCGACGAGGAAGCGCTCGCCGCGTTCCGCGACCTCGCACGCTCGGAGGGGATCGTCCCCGCCCTCGAGCCGGCGCACGCGCTCGCTCGCGCTCGCGACCTCGACGCCGACCTGATCCTCGTGGGCTTGAGCGGCCGCGGCGACAAGGACCTAGCCGAAGCCCTCCCCCGCGTCCTCTCACTCGAGACACCGGAGTGACCTTGTGACAACTTGTCACTTGCGGTTTTTCGAGACGGAGTCGGTACTCCGTGGTTGCGCTTTCGGAGGAACGATGGTGCCGTGCGGTTCGCGAGTCACTTCTCACCTCGGTTGCTCGACGAGGTCGAGTCCCTCTCCGGGCAGTCTCTGCCGATCGCCGAGATCAACCGCCGTGTCGGCACCACGGCGCAGAGGCTCGGCGTCACAAAGCCAAGCTACGAACGCGTTCGACAGCTCGTCCACGAAGCGCGCGAGCTGCGCCGCGGGTGGACTTCGGCAATGGAGATCCTCCTCGACGTCGCCACGCGCGCGCGTTCGCCCCGCGCGTACGAGGAGCTCGTCACTCGACCGCCGCTCCCGCGACTCCGCGACCAAAAACGCTTGTGACAAGTTGTCACAAGGGAGGTTCGGGTCTTGAGTGCGTGGGATCCCGAGCGGACGGCGCGGTACTTCGACGAGTACGGCGAGCTGGAGTGGACACGGTTCGAGCGCGGCGTCACGCCTGCTCCGAGCATCGCCGTGCACACGGGAATGCTCAACAGCTATGTGCGCGCCGGTGACCGCGTCCTCGACGCAGGCTCGGGTCCCGGGCGGTTCACTCTCGAGCTCCTCCGGCTCGGCGCCGACGTCACGGCGCTCGACATCTCGCCCGGACAGCTGGAGCTGCTGCGGGCGAGGGGGCCGGACGTCGAGACGGTCGTCGGCGACATCACCGACCTCTCGCATTTCGAGGATGACACGTTCGACGTCACCGTCTGCTTCGGCGGGCCGCTGAGCTACGTCGTCGATCGCGCCGAGCAGGCCGTCGCCGAACTCGCGCGCGTCACCCGGCCCGGCGGACACGTGCTCGTCAGTGTCATGGGTCTCGCCGGAGCGGCGATCCACTACACATCCGTGATCACCGACGTCGTACGCCGCGACGGGCCGGCGAAGTCCCGCAAGATCGCCCGCACCGGCGTACTCCCGGAGGGCGAGGGCTACGGCCATCTCGCGATGCGGATGTACCTGTGGAGCGAGCTCGAGGAGCTGCTCGCGCGGCATGGCGAAGTGATCGACGGCGCCGCCGCAGGTGTGCTCCCCCACGTCGCCGCCGACGAGCCGGACGTGCGCGAGATCCTGCTCGAGTTCGAGTCACGCTTCGCGCGCGACCCCGGCCTCCGCAGTGCAGGCGAGCACATCATCGGCGTGCTGCGCGTCGCATGACCAAGCGCCTCGTCATCTATCTCATGGCCGAGCCGGAGACGCCCGAGCTCGCGCGCGCGGCGGTCGAAGGAGGGGCGGACATCGTCGAGATCGGTTTCCCGTTCTCGGATCCGCTCGCCGACGGTCCGGTCATCCGCCGCGCCGCCGAACGCGCGCTCGCGCGCGGGATGCGAACGCGCCAGTGCCTAGACGTGCTCGCCCGCACGCGCGACGCGCTCCCCGAGACGCCCCTCATCCCGATGACGTACGCCTCGCTGCTCGAGGCTTACGGCTGGGAGCGCTTCGCCGGGGACGCGGCCGCCGCCGGCGCAACGAGCCTGATCATCGCCGACCTCCCCGCGGGCGATCGACCGGACCTGCGGCGAGTTCAGCTCGTCGCCCCGACGTCGACGGACGCAAGGATCCGGCTTGCGGGCGAGCAGACGGACGGCTGGCTCTACCTCGTCACGGTCGCGGGAACGACCGGCGCACGCGACGACCTCTCCCCCGCGCTCGCAGGCCTCGTCGAGCGCGCTCGGATCGCGACCGGCGTCCCGCTCTACGCCGGCTTCGGCATCTCGACCCCGGAGCACGCGCGCGCCGCCGCCGAGCTCGCTGACGGTGTCGTCGTCGGCTCGCGGGCCCTGCTCGCGGCGGAGGACGGCGCGGACGCGCTGCGCGCGTACGTAGGCTCGCTCCGAGCCGCCCTCGACACTTAGTCAACTCTCACGCCCCTCTCAGGTGCATCTCACGCCCGGCAAAGATGATCCATTCATGTCAGCGGCGCCCAGGACGAGCACTCCACCCGCTCGGATCCTCCTCCTTCCGGCCGAACAGGTCGAGAGGCTCGCCGAAGCCGCCTGACGCATACCCGAACCTCCCACCTCGGCGCCGGCCTCTCCCTCTCCCCAGGCCGGCGCCGCGGTTCGAGGCGCCACCCGACGGGCCGCGTTCTCTTAGAGGATGCTCAAGGAACTCTTACGCTCGTCCTAGGCGCCGTGGGCACTCTGGAGCCGACAAAGAAACGTCAAGGAGCCCCGTTCCGATGAATCCCAATTCGCATCGCCTCGTTTACCTCGCCGTTGCCGTCGCCCTCGTCATCGGGGTCGGCGCCGGGTTCGCCGCCCACAGCCTCATGGGCAGTAGGTCGGCGAGCCCGGCCGCGGCGCGGCATATCGCACCCACCACCCCGATCTCGTCCACCACGACCACCGACTCGCTCACGCAGATCTACGAGCAGGACGCGCCGGGAGTCGTGACCATCACCGTCGACGGCAGGACGCCCGCGACCGCCGGAAGCAACCCGTTCGGCATCCCCCAGCAGCAGTTCGAGGCCCTGGGAACCGGCTTCGAGATCAACTCGTCGGGCGACATCATGACCGCCGAGCACGTCGTTTCCGGCGCATCGACGATCAAGGTGACCTTCCAGGACGGCACGACGGCGAAGGCGACCCTCGTCGGTTCGGACAGCTCGACCGACAGCGCCGTCATCCACGTTGACGTACCCGCAGCGCAGCTTCACCCGCTCACGCTCGGCAATTCGTCGTCGGTGCTGCCCGGCCAGACGGTCGTCGCGATCGGGACGCCGCTCAGCTCGAACTACTCCGAGTCCATGACCGCCGGGATCGTCAGCGCGATCAACCGGACGATCTCCGCGCCCAACGGCTTCTCGATCCCCGGCTCCATCCAGACGGACGCCGCGATCAACCACGGCAACTCAGGCGGTCCGCTCATCGACGTCGCGACGAACTCCGTGATCGGGATCAACGACCAGCTCCCCACGGGCACGGTGAACGCGAACGTCGGGATCGGGTTCGCAGCTCCGATCGATTCCGCGAAGTCCGCGGCGCAGACCCTCATCGCCGGCGGCACCCCGCAGCACGCCTACATGGGTGTGAAGATCGACCCCGGTAACACGAGCGGCGGTGCGAGGCTCGCCCACGTCTTCGCCGGCACGCCGGCGGCGAAAGCAGGGCTGAAAGCGGGCGACGTGATCACCGCGTGGAACGGGAAGAGCGTCCTCGATTCGGACGCCCTCACCGCCTACGTCACGCAGTCTCGCGTGAACGAGAGCGTCCAGCTAACGATCCTCCGCAACGGCAAGACGCAGCACGTGACGCTGACGCTCGGCGACCAGCCGGCCACGGCGCAGTAGCACCGTTCCTTTACGAGACACAGCGGCGGGCGGCTTTCGGGCCGCCCGCCGTCGTTCTACTCGCCGGTGTTCCAGCGGGCGTGGTGCTCGCGCGCCCAGTCCTCGCGCACGTTGCCGAGCACCATCCCGCGCAGCGCGTGCCTCGTCGTCGGGTGGATGAGCGATAGGTAGAGGTGGCCGAGCAGCAGCGCGAGCGACGCGTACAGCAGGCCGTCGTGGAGGATGACCGTGCTCGCAAACCGGAAGCGCGTGTCCTGCTCTCCGAACCAGAGGAGCAGACCCGAGACGAGAAACAGCACCATGAACGCCGCCGTCAGCGCAGCGTTGAGCTTCTGGCCGGCGTTGAAGCGCGCCTGCTCACGCGGGCGCCGGCCGCTGAGCCAGTTCACGTCCTCGCGCGCGAACACGTCGATCTCGCGCGCTGTCCGCAGCAGGCCGCGCCGGTCGCCGAGCACCGCGACGATGAGAACCGAGGCGACCCAGCCGACCCCGCCCCAGAAATGGATCTCCTGGATGAACTGCCGCCGCCCGACCTCGACCGACAGCCGCGGTAGGTAGAGGATGAGCCCAGTCGCGAGGAGGAAGAAGAAGCCGAGCGCGTTGACCCAGTGCACCGTCCGCTCCGTCTTCGAGAAACGGTGGACGTAGCCCGGCTTCACGCCCCGTAGCCGTTCGAGCGGCCGACCCACGCGTCGTTGTCGTACCCGTACTGCTCCCAGTAGCCGACCCCGGGCATCCGTACCAGATTGATCTCCGCGACCCACTTGACGTTCTTGTAGCCATACATCTCGGGGATCACGACGCGGACGGGAGCTCCGTGCTCCTGCAGCATCGGCTGACCGTCCATCTCCCACGCGAGCATCACGTTGGGGAGCATCGCCTGGTCGAGCGTGAGGTAGTCGACGTACGGCTCCTCGGCCGAGACGAACTGGAGCGCGTGCGCGCCCGGCAGTGGCTTCGCCGCGGCGAGGAGATCCTTGAAGCGAACGCCGCGCCAGTGGACGCCGTTCACCGTCCAGCCGGTCACGCAGTGGAAGACCGAGACCTGCGATGCCTGGGGCAGCGCGCGCAGCTCGTCGTAACTCAGCTCCTGCGGCTGCGCGACCAAGCCACCGATCTTGAGGTGCCAGGTCGCCGGATCGAAGACGGGCATCGTGTCGGCGACGGTGTAGATCCGCCAGCCCTTCGACGGGAGGATCCCCGGCGCGATCGCCTGTGCGACCGGCGAGACCACGCCCGAGACGGAGCCCCAGGCCGCCTTCCCCCACCAGAGCGACGACAGTCCGCCCGCTACCGTCGCGAGAAAGACGCCACGTCCGATGCGGCGCTCGTCCACTGCAGTAATGGTCGCAGCCGCACCGGGTGTAGCGCCAGGGGCGGACCTAAGGATCGTGTAAAAGGTCAGATCCGCGTCGCGCGGTACGCGTTGATGGCGAACGGCAGCCTGAGCCGCGTGCCATCGCTCACTTCTGGATCCGAGTCGAGGATCTCGGCAACATCTGCGAACACCTGCGCCCGCGCAGGCTCGGGCAACGAGGCGATCGTCGCGTACGACCAGAGGTGCGCGTCGAGCGCCTCGCGCGGCAGCTCGTGGACGTGCTCGAAGATCGCGTTCTCGACGTCCCCGAACAATCCCGCGGCGGCTGTCACTTCGGCCTCCCACCCGCGCTCACGCCAATGTGTGCGGTCGGGCGCGCGGGAGTAGATCGCCTCGTTCATCCGGGCGATCGTGGGATGCCGCGCATCGCGGCCGTTCCAGCCGAAGCCGAGCCGGCCGCCCGGCCGAAGAACGCGATGGAACTCCGGCAACGCACGGTCGAGATCGAACCAGTGCATCGCCGAGCCCGCGACGACGGCGTCGGCCTCCCTGTCTCCGATCGGAACCTCCTCGGCCGAGCCTTCGACTCCTTCGAGGCCGCTGCCCTGGAGAACGGCCCGCATCCGCCCGTCGGGCTCGACCGCGATCACCCGCGCCCCGAGCTCGGCCAGCGCCCGCGTCAGCTTCCCGGTGCCCGCGCCGAGCTCGACGACGAGCGCCGCGTCCTCGGGAACGAACCAACGCGCAACCTCGACCGGCCATTCCGGCCGAGCGAGCTCGTACTCCTCCGCATGAGCGCCGAAGGTCAGGCGACGAGGCGTTACGTCCATCCCGGCAACCTACTCGCCGTTTCGAAGCGCGGCCACGATTCGATTTTGGCCCAAACGGGCAACACGAGGGCGAGGCGTACCGTCGTGGCGAGCGTTCCACATACCGAGCCTGTCACGAGACCGGGCGAGCGACCGCGGCTCGTCTTCTTCTTCTCCCCGCAATCCGGGCGTTGCCGGCGCGTCGAGGGCTTCATCGCGCAGGTGCTGCAGCGCCGCCGCAACCACGACACGTTCGAGCTCGTGCGGGTGCCGGTCGACAAACGGCCGGACCTCGCGGAGAAGTTCGGCGTCGAGGATCTCCCGACGATCTGCGTCGTGGAGGACCGGAAGCTTCGCAAGCGGATCGTCGCCCCGCGCGGCTGTCGCGAGCTCGAATCGGAGCTCGACGCCTGGCTGCGCTGACCTGCAGTAGAATTTAGGCATGGCTCAACCTGGCGGCGTCAGCGCCGCCGTCGAGGACTACGCAAAGGCGATCTACACGCTCGAGCTCCGCGGGGGACCGGTGTCCACCAACGATCTCGCCGCGCTGCTCGACGTTCGCCCCGGCTCGGTCTCGGGGATGCTCCGCAAGCTCTCGAGCCTCGGACTCGTCGAGCACGAGCGCTACCGCGGCGTCTGGCTCACGGAGAAGGGCCGGCGCGTCGCGCTCGAGGTCATCCGCCACCACCGGCTCCTCGAGCTCTTCCTCGTCGAGAACCTCGGCATGACCGAGGACGAGGTGCACGCCGAGGCGGAGGTGCTCGAGCACGCGCTCTCGGAGGAGCTCGAGGAGCTGATCGCGCGCAAGCTCGGCGATCCGACCGTCGGTCCGCACGGCGATCCGATCCCGAGCCGCGAACTCACGCTGCCGCAGCGGGAGAAGGTCTGACGGCCGAGCAGGCCCTCACCCCGCTCGAAGCCGTCCTCGCGCGCGGCCCCGCGCGGGCGACGCTCGCGATGCTGGGCCCGGCCTTCGTCGCCTCGGTCGCGTACGTCGACCCGGGCAACTTCGCGACGAACATCCAGGGCGGCGCGCGGTACGGCTACCTCCTGCTCTGGGTCGTGCTCGCCGCGAACCTCATGGCGATGCTCATCCAGTACCTCTCCGCGAAGCTCGGCGTCGTCACGGACCGCAGCCTGCCCGAGCTCTGCCGCGACAACTACAAGCGGCCGGTCGCGTGGGGGCTGTGGATCCAGGCGGAGGCGATGGCGATGGCGACCGACGTTGCGGAGTTCCTCGGTGCCGCGCTCGGCCTCAACCTCCTCTTCCACGTGCCGCTGCTCCCGGCCGGCGTCATCACCGGCGTGATCGCGTTCGGGCTGCTCGAGTTGCAGCGGCGCGGCTTCCGGAAGTTCGAGCTCGCGATCACCGCGCTACTCGGGCTGATCCTGCTCGGCTTCCTCTACGAGACGCTGAAGATCGCCCCCTCGGCGAGCGGCGCCGCGCAGGGTCTGGTCCCGCATTTCGACGGCGCCGGCTCCGTCTATCTCGCAGTCGGGATCATCGGCGCCACGGTGATGCCACATGTCATCTACCTCCACTCGGCGCTGACCAAGGGCAGGACGGTCCTGCACTCGGACGCCGAGCGGACGCGGGTGCTCCGCTTCGTACGGACCGACGTGCTCATCGCGCTTGGGATCGCCGGTCTCGTGAACATGGCGATGCTCGCGGTCGCCGCCAGGCTCTTCCACGGCAGGCCGGGCTGGTCGCATGTCAACTCGATCACCACAGCGCACGCAGGTTTCTCCCACCTCGTCGGCGGGACGGCGGCGCTCGCCTTCGCGGTCGCGCTGTTCGCCTCGGGCGCGTCATCCTCGAGCGTCGGGACGTACGCCGGCCAGATCGTGATGGCGGGCTTCGTGAACCTGCGGATCTCGATCTTCTTGCGCCGCGCGCTGACGATGGTCCCGGCCCTCGTCGTGCTCGCGATCGGCGTCGACCCCACGCGCGCGCTCGTCGCCAGCCAGGTCGTGCTCTCGTTCGGGATCCCGTTCGCGCTCGTACCGCTCCTCCTCCTGACCCGGCGCCGCGACGTGATGGGAGTCCACGTGAACCGGCGCGCGACCACCGCCCTCGCGAGCGCCGTCGCGGCGCTGATCACCGTGCTGAACGTCTTCCTGCTCACACAGGCTTTCGGCCTGGGCTAGGGGTCGCTCGTCAGTTCTGCGCTGGGGAGCTCGCGCGCGGCGTTCCCGATCGCGGCGAGCGGGCCGTCGCCGAGGTAGTGGTTGAGGAAAGCGACCGTCACACGCTCGACGGTGGCCAGGGTGAGGCCCGGGACGGTGTACGGCGGCAGGTGGCCGGCGCCGCGCAGCCGGAGATAGAACTTCGGCCTGCCGACGGCGAAGAACAGGCGGTATGCGTAGTACGGCGGATTGACCGTGTCGGCCGACCCCTGCACGGCAAGGAGCGGCACGCCGGTGTGCTCGACCCAGCGGTGCGGCCCGAGGATCGCGCCGGAGAGGACGAGCGCCGCGTGGATGCGATCGTCGTAGAACGGCTTCTCGAATGCGGCGGCGAAGGCGGTCATGGCACCGTCCGACTGCCCGGCCACGGCGACCTTCTCCGGGTCGACGAGGCCCGAGAGTGGGCTCTGCGACGACGCGCTCGCCGCGAGGACGCGCGTGATGACGAAGCTCATGTCGCGCGGCTGGTTGACGATGTCTGACTCGTCCGGCCCGCCGGGCGCGTTCTCGTTCCCGAGCGGGAAGATCGGCGCTGCGACGACGTACCCGGCCGCGGCCCAATCGCGGAGCAGGCGCCGGTACCACCACGGCGTCGAGGCGAAGCCGTGTCCGAAGACGACGAGCGGGAACGGCCCTCTACCGTCGCGCACCGGCGGGTACCAGAATTCCGTGGTCACGGGACGCGGCTCGCGCTTCCCGTGCGGGAGCTCGATCGTCCGCGACGTGTCGACGTAACGGAACACGCGCGGCAGCGCGCGCCTGTCGCTCGGCGTCGCAGCAAGAGCCGTCGACGCGCCGAGCACGGCCACGACCGCCACGAGGAAGATGAGCCCACGCACCCGGACAGGGTCTCACGATCGGGCGGGAATGGCGAGGCGCGCGATGACCTCGCAGAGGCAATCCGATTCGCGTCGTGTCGGGTTAACGTGGTGGATGAGTCGGACCAGCGGCCACATGTCGATCGCGTAGGCTCCCGCGCCATGCGTGGTTCTCTCTTCATAGGGGTCGAGGTCGCGTCGATCGGCGGGCCGCTCGCGCTCGTCGCGCTCTACCCGCCCGGCGGTGCGGTCTCCGGGCTGACGATCGTGCTCGCGCTCGTCGTCTTCCTTGCGCCGCTTTCGATCTGGCTCGGATTCTCCGAGCGGATCGCCTCGGCCGGCGGTCTCTCGGCGTTCGTCGAGGCGGCAGTCGGGAAGACCGCGGCGCGCATCCAGGCCGGGATCTGGATCGTGAGCTACTTCCTCTACCTGCCGTACACGGTGACGTACATCGTCTACGACCTCCTCGCTCCCGTCTTCCCGGGGATCGTCCCGTACCGGAGCTCGTTCGAGCTGGTGCTGCCCGTGGTCATCTCGCTGGTCGTCTTCGTGCCCCTGGCGACGAGCGCCGCCGCCCTCGGCATCGTGGCGGCCGTGCAGCTCGCGCTCGTCGCGGTGCTCGGCGCCCTCCTCTTCGCGCACGGCGGGGCGTCGAGCTCGTCCTTCACCGCACACGTCGGCACGGCCCCGCTCGGGCGAGGCGTCGCCGCGACGGCACTCCTGTTCATCTGCGCGAGCCTGCCGCTCTTCTTCGGCGCCGAAGTGACGGGCGGGACCGTGGCGATTCGCCGTGGTCTCGCGTGGGGGTACGGCATCGTCGCGGTGTTCCTCCTGGCCGCTTTCGTCCCCTTCGCGACCGGGGCCGGATCCGCCGGCCGAGCCGCTCTGCCAGGAGTGGCGATCGCACAGGCCTACGGAGGCCGAACCCTCGCCGTAGCCGTCGCGCTCGGAGCAGCGGCGAGCACGGCGGCGTTGATCGTGCTCGAGCTTCTCGCGCTAGGACGGCTCGTCCACTGGCTCATCGGGACGCCTATCCGCCCCACTCTCGCGGTACTCGCGATTCCCTTCGTCCTTGCGGATGCGATCAGCCTCGCGAACCCGGAGCGCTTCTACAACGACCTCTCACAGCCGTCGCTCGTCGCGCTCTTCGTGTCGCAGATCGTCGTGTTCGTCGTCTATCCGCTGTACCGCCGCAGACAGCCGGAGCGCCTACCTTCGGCGCTCGCGGCTGCCTCGATCGCCTCGGCTCTCGCGGGCTACGGCCTCTATACGGCGATCACCGCAGTGGGCGGAAGCTAGAGGCTAGGCCCAGTGGGTCGTCGTCGCCGTGGTCGTCGTGTGGGTCGTCGTCGTGCCTGTAGTGGTTCCCACCGAGAACGCCTTCTTCATCCCGAGCGAGATATGGAGGGGGCAATAGACGGTGTACGACCCCTTCGCCAGCGTGAGCGTCAGGTACTTCGTCGTATTCGGCGCGATCGTTCCGGAGATGCCCCTCGCCGCGTAGCTCGTCCCCTTGATGTTGAACTTGTGGGCGGTCGTGCTGCTGTTGTGCACGATGAACTCGACGATGCCGACGGGAGCGCTCGCCCTCGAAAGCACGATCTTGTAGTTCGACTCCGTCACCTTGACGTACGTCTTCGTCGTGGCGGCTGTCGTGCGAGCCGCGAAGGCCGCGAGCGCGCCGCCGGCTACAGCGGTCGCCACGAGAACGACGACGGCGAGAAACACGGTGCCTCTCCTGCCGATCTTGCTCCTCATTCCCACTCCTTTCGCTAACCCCCGTATGGCATACGTGGACCCCGGCCGAACGGATTGCAGATTCTCCCGGATCGAGTACAACCGTCGTGTCATGGCAGTCACATTGCGGGAGGCGCAGCTCGACGACCGCCCAGTCCTCGAGCGGCTCCTTGCGGACTACCTCTTCGAGTTCGACGGCCGGACGGAGCCGTATCCGTACCTCGATGCTTATTGGGAGGAGCCCGAACGCCGGCCATTCCTGATCGAAGCCGACGGCGAGATCGTCGGGCTCTGCTTGATCCGCCGGCGTGCCGACGGATGGGGCATCGCCGAGTTCTCGGTCACGCCCGCCCAGCGTCGCGGCGGTGTCGGCGCGCTGGCCGTGGAGGAGCTAGCGACGCGGGCTCGGTCGGAGGGCGCCACCTACCTCGAAGCGAAGGTTCATCCCGACAACCACCCGGCGCTGCAATTCTGGCTCGCCGTCGGCTTCACCGAGACCGAGCCTCGCGAGGGAGGCGTGACCGTCACGCGGCGAGGCCTCTAGGGCGCCGTTTGTGGCCACCAGCCCGCGTTTTCCACGAACTGGACGTGCTTGCCGCGGTCGACCAGCCAGGTCTCGTGGCCGATCCCGGCTGCGGGGATTACCGTCGTCCTCGTCGGGCGTGTCGCGCCGGTCGCGCTTTGCGGCCCGGCCAGGGTCGAGATCCGCGGGGGCTGCACGAGTACCGTTGCGCTCTCGATGAAGCTGACCGCGGTCTCTGCGCCGTGCGGTGAGACTTTTGACGTGCAGCGGCCGACGATCATGACTCAATCGTCGGTCATTGGCCGAGATCGTCGATCTCGTGCGCGAGGTAGTTCGTCGTGCCGGGCACCGGCACGATGATCGCGATGACGGCGTCTCCGACCTTGAGCGTATGCCCCGTCGCGTACTTGCCGCCGAAGTAGACCGGAGTGGTCGTCGGAACCTCCACGGAAACGTCTTTGCCGAGCAGGGGCTGATCGCCTTTGGCCGTGGAGGAGATTTGCAGCTTGATCAGCTGCTGCGACGATCCGGGGGTGATCGTGCCGATCACGTAGTTGCCGGTCGCGTGCCCGGGGACCGGGGCCACCTTCTGTTGCGGGAGGAGCACCGGCGGACGAGGCGTCTTGTTGAAGTTGAAGTCGCTGACGAGGTTCCCGAGGATCGGTGCGTTTTCGCGCACGTCGGGCCGAGGATCCGGTCTGCCGTCGGTCCTGGGGTTCAGTCGCTGGCTGCCGAGGAAGTCGTCCTCGATGAACTTGAGGTACGCGTCGAAGCTCAGCGTCTGATGGTCGACGTACCCCTTCCTCGCGTACGGGCTGATTACGAGGGCGGGCACGCGCAGTCCGTAGCCGTTCTCGTCGACCCGCGGAGGCCGTACATGATCGTAGAAGCCGCCCCAGTCGTCCCAGGCGAGGAAAATCGCGGTCGAATTCCAGTCCGGTCCGCTCATGATCGTGTTGATGAGTCCTGTCACGTAGTTCTCGCCGACGCCGATGCTCGAAGGCGGGTGCTCGCTCACCGCGTCGGCCGGCGCGACCCATGAGACCGCCGGCAGGTTCCCGCGCCGCGCGGCGCGATAAAAGCGGTGGACGGGCTCGATGTTCCGCAGCTGACCGTCCTGCCTCACGGTGTCGAAGTACGGAAGCGGATTCCAGATGCCGGCCGTCTGCGCGTTCTGCGGAACCGCGCCGCAGGTCATCTGGTCGTCCGCGCAATCGGGCTGCGTGCCCGGGAACACGTAGTACCCCCAGCTCACACCAGCGCGGTGGAGCAGGTACGTGATGTCCGTCCAGGCGAAGTCCGGCCCGGGCGGCAGCGGGTTCTTGGAACTCACCCAGATGGTCGGGCTTTCTTGAAGGAGGTTGTCCTCGTTCACACAGCTCATCGGATCGCCTGTCTTCGAGCAATAGGCCGACCACGCCGAGACCATGTAGAGGTGCGCGGGCAGGCTCCACGAGAGATCCGACTGGAACATGTGGTCCTGCAGGACGAAGTCCCGTGCGTACGCCCAGTAGTTCGGGATCTCGGCCGCGGTGTGGTAGCCCATCACATCTTCCCGGGCACCGGACGCGCAGTTCGGGTTCGTCCCGGTGGCGCAGGCTCCGCCCTCCGCCAGGTCGGCGCGAGTCACAAAGCCGTTCATCGCGCCCCCGTTGATGTCGCCGACGCCGTCCGACTTTGCGTGCGGACCGCCGCCGTTGACGAGGCTCGTGTCGTGATAAGGCTTCACGCACCCGGACTTCCCCGCCGGAACGCACGGCACCGTGCCGGGATTACCGGCGAGACCGGGGATCCCATCGGCTCCCGGATACGTGCCGAAGTAGGAATCGAACGAGCGGTTCTCCTGCATGATCACGACGACGTGCCGGATCTTGTGGATCCCCGTCAACGGCGGCGCGGCATTCGACACGCCGCCTGCGGTGACTGCGACGACAGCGGCGCCTATAAGGGCCAGGAAAGAGAACAGCCGTGGTCTGCTCAGCCTCGCGAACACGCCCGGATAGTGCCAGTTTCCAGCGCGGCTGCTCTAGCAATCGTCACGACGCTGCCCGAATCGCTCAGCGTGTCGTGATCGGGCATGATCCAACCCGTGCCCGAACGGCTCGGTCTTGTCCAAGTGGTTACCTGCGACGGGACCGTCGTCGAGATCACCTCGGCCAACCGCGAAGCGATCGTCGTGCAACTCCGCCGTCAGGAGATGTCGGACCCCGAGTTCTCGTCCGCCGCCGCGCTGCGTGCTTTCGAAGAGGCCGGCGAGAGTGGGTACGTCAACCTCGATCGGCGTGACGAAGTGAACGTCATCGAAACCATCAACGCGCTCGCGGAACGAGCCGACGGTGCCGGCGAGCTCGACCCCGGAGTCGCCAACCTCCGCCGCACGCTCGTCAAGGAGCTCTATGCCGCGTGGAGGGCAGGCTACGGCCACGGGAGCAATGAGGTGGAGGCGGCCCTGAGGGAACGCGAGCAGTACGAGCAAGAGCAGTAGCGGCGTCGTGCCGCCCGACCTGTAGACGCTCGCCTGGGCACCCCTTCCGGTTCATCCGATTAAGACGAAGTAGCGACCGGGTCGAGGTTGGACGATGCAGCGGTGCCCGAGGGACTATCGCCAGCCGAAGTCGGAAAGGAGATCGGCGAGCACGCGAAGCACGTCGAGCACGAGGCAGAGGAGTCGCTACACCGCCACAAGCGAGGGCTTTCGATCGCAGAGGCGGTGCTGCTCTCGGTCGTGGCGCTGACGGCCGCCTGGTCAGGCTACGCAGCAGCGAAGTGGTCAACGGAGTCATCACTGAAGCTGGCCAAAGCCTCGGCGACCCGGACGAAGGCCAACCGCGCCTACCAGGGGTCGCTCACGCTACGAAGCCAGGACGCGGCCAACTTCAACGCCTGGTTCACCGCCTACCTCCTAGGAAACCGTCGCGGCGAACAGGTCGCCGAGAAACGCTTCCGATCCCAGTACGACGTTGCCTTCCGTGCCTGGCTGAGGACAAAGCCGTTCAGCAACCCGAACGCACCCAAAGGCCCGCAGTACATGCCCCAATACCACCCGACCGGCGCAGCCGCCTCGAAATCACTCGACGCACACGCGGACGCCTACTTCGCCCTCGGAGAACATGCGGCGATCACCGGCGACAGATACATCCGCGTAACCGTCATTCTCGCCAGCGTCCTCTTCCTCGTCGGCATCAGCAGCCACTTCCCCCTCACCGGTATCCGGATCGGACTCATCTGCGTCGGAGCCGGCCTTCTCCTGTTCGCAGCCGTCGAGATCCTCCAACTCCCCGGCCCGCCCGCCTGAGGCGCTCACCTAGGCCCGCCTCGCCTCTCCGGCATTGCCGGGGTGGACGGAACGTCGCTGCGGGTGGATGATCATGGCTCGTGCATGACGAGCTCCCATCCGGCATGGTCACCGTGCTTTTCACGGACATCGAGGGGTCGACGCGCCTGATCGAGGCGCTGGGGGAGGTGGGCTACGTCGAGGCGCTCGAACAGCACCGGCGTCGGCTGCGCGCAGCCTTCGCAGCGCATGGTGGCGTTGAGGTCGACACGCAGGGAGACGCGTTCCTGTATGCGTTCGATGATCCGGGGGAGGCGCTGGCAGCGGCGTCTGAGGGTCAGCGCCCTCGAGCCCGGCCCGGTTAAAGTGCGGATGGGGCTCCACACCGGCGAGCTGCAGCTGACCGGCGAAGGCTACGCCGGTCGCGAGCTGCACCGGGCAGCGCGCATAGCTGCTTGTGGTCACGGCGGCCAGGTCGTGGTATCCGCAGCGACGCGGGCACTCGTCGACGGCGACCTCCCGGAACTGGGCGAGCACCGCCTAAAGGACTTCGACGAGCCGGTCTCGCTCTTCCAGCTGGGGCGGAATCGCTTTCCGCCGCTAAAGACGATCTCGAATACGAACCTGCCGCGACCGGCGTCCTCGTTCGTCGGCAGGGAGCGGGAGCGCGACGAGCTCGTCGCGATGCTCTCGGACGGCACCCGCGTGCTCACCTTGAGCGGCCCGGGCGGGTCGGGCAAGACCCGGCTCGCGGTCGAGGTCGCGTCGGAGCTCGTGCGGGGATTCAAGGCCGGTGTCTTCTGGGTCGGCCTCGCCTCGCTCCGAGATCCGGCGCTTGTGACCGAGGCGATCGCGCAGACGCTGGGCGCGAAGGACGGCCTCGCCGAGCACATCGGTGAGCGCGAGCTGTTGCTGTTGCTCGACAACTTCGAGCAGGTCATCGGCGCCGCGCCCGAGCTCTCGGAGGTGCTCGAGGCGTGCCCGAACCTCAGAGTGCTCGTGACGAGTCGCGAGCTCCTCCGCATTCGCGGTGAGGTGGAATACCCGGTCCCCCCGCTCGCACAGCCCGAGGCAGTCGAGCTCTTCTGCGCCCGATCACGGCTGGAGCCGGACCAGACGATCGCCGAGCTTTGCCGCCGACTCGACGACCTTCCGCTTGCCCTCGAGCTCGCCGCGGCCCGCACAGGCGTCCTTGCTCCCGCGCAGATCCTCGACCGGCTCGGCCAGCGGCTCGACCTCTTCAAGGCAGGCCGTGACGCCGATCCCCGGCAACAGACGCTCCGCGCGACGATCGAATGGTCATTCGACTTGCTCACGGCCACCGAGAAGCGGCTGTTCGCAGACCTTGCGGTCTTCGCCGGCGGCTCCACGCTCGACGCGGCCGAGGATGTTTGCGACGCCGCGCTCGACACTCTTCAATCACTCGTCGACAAGAGCCTTGTGCGTCATAGCGGTGACCGGTTCTGGATGCTCGAGACGATCCGTAAGTTTGCCGCCGAGCAACTCCAGAGCCGACCCGATGCCGGCCAGACGCTCGAGCGACATGCCAGGTGGTATATGCAACTCGCCAAGACCGCCCGGGGCGCGCTGCATGCTGCGGAGACAGGAGAGTGGGCGGGCCGCGTCGAGGCCGAGTTGGAGAACGTGCGCAGCGCGCTCGTCTGGGCTCGGCACAACGATCGTCTCCTCGAAGTCGAGCTGGTCGAAGCGACCTGGTACTCCTTTGCCCAGCGCGGACTCCTCCGCGAAGCTCTCAGCGACCTTGAGGACGCGCTCGACACGGCCGAGACGGCCCCGGGGGTCGATCAAACCGAGATCCTGCTCGGGGCGAATTACGTCGCAATCAGAACCGGCGACTATGTCGCGGGGGAAACGTGGGGCGAACGAGCTCTCGAGCTCGGTCGCGCTCGCGGAGACGATTCGGTGGTCGCGCGCGCTCTCGTTGGGCTAGCCATGGTGGTAGCCCAGTCGGGTGACTACGAACGCGCCCGCACGCTATACCTCGCCGCGGCCGATGTCGCGCCCGACTCCGGCGAGCAGTGGATCGTGTCGGTCGTCGCGTACAACCTCGGAGAGATGGCACTCGTTCAAGGCGACCTCGAAACCGCCCGAACACAGTTCCAGGAGACTCTCGGAATGACCCGCGAGCAGGGGGACGACGGGGGTGAGGCCTTCGCGCTGGTCGGGCTCTCCTTCGTGGCGCTCGCCGAAGCGGACCCCGACGAGGCCGCGGTTCTCCTCAGCGCCTCCTTGCGGCTCGCGAGCAGGATCGGAGCGAAGGAGCTGACCTACGCGGGTCTACTGGGCTCGGCCGAGGTCGCGGTACAGCGGACTGACATGGCTCGGGCTGCGTGTCTGCTAGCAGCGACCGAGGCCCTGCGGGAGGAGATGGGCTACAAGTTGGCTCCGTCGGAACGGGAACAACGCGCGCGCATCGAGACCGCCCTCGGTGACGCCGCACTCGTCGCAGCCCAATCGGGAGGACCGGCAATGGCGCTCGGCGACGCAGTCGCCTTCGCCCTCGAGCAGCAACGCACCTGAAAGATCCACTGTTCTACCAAGCGCTGGGAGACGCCCGTCCAGCGGGCTAATGTCGCTGTCCCGTAGAGACAAGGACGTGGGCAGTCGACTGCGCCAGCGCTCGGGAACGTTCCCCGACGGAGTCATGGCAGCGCGATAGATTTCCAGCCATGTTCCGGGGTCTGCGCACATGGTGGGCGCTGCGTAAGAAGCGTAGATACGAGAAGTACGCCGAAGGGCGCGGATGGATTGACGAGGAGGAGTTGGATCATCTGCGGCAAGACTTCAAATCACACAGGACGGAAATGAAGTCGTCGCCACTCCACTGACAGCTGTTGCCAACGCGTAGTTCCGCCTACTCGCATAAGGATGAGCGTGGACTGCGCCAGCATTCGGGAGTGTCACCCGAGCGGGTCCGTAACGTTCTCGGGACGGGTCGGGGTCTAGATTCCGGGGATCGCAGTGGAGCCTGACCCGACTGTGCGCCGTGAGATTGCTGCCGCTCGTGTTCGGCCCGCGGCACAGCGGATCGCGTTCGCGCTCGGCGTTGCAATCGTCCTGTCGCTTCTTGCGGCGGTCGCGTTGCAGGTCCTGGATGGGCGGGGAGGGGGCGGGGGCATCTTTGTTTCCGTCGTCTTGCTCCCGTGGGCGATTGTCGGGGGGGTCATCGCGTGGCGCCAGCCGAGTAACCCGATTGGCCCGATCCTGCTCTTGCTGCCGCTGGCGTCTGTTCTTTCGGACGACGCCGGGGCGTACGCGGTGCTGCGTTATCGGCTCGGCCACCACGGTCTGCCGCTCGGCCTTGTCGCGGTCTTTCTCGCGACGCCGGGGGTGTGGATGTGGCTCGTGGTCCTCTTGCCGCTGCCGATCGCGCTCTTCCCCGACGGCCGACTCTCAGCCGGGTGGCGCCACGCGCTACGCGCCTACGTCGTCTTCTGTGCGATCTTCGTGGCGTTGCAGGAGCTGGCGGACACGAGCGGCATCACCCGGCACATCTCCGTCAACTCGCAGGGGAGCTTGACGAATACCGGCAACCCAGGGGGCACCACGGCAAGCGTTCTCATCGTCGCCTGTTACCTCGGGTTCTGCCTGGCCTGGGTGCTCCGACTCGTGCTCAGCTACCGGCGCTCGACTGGCGACTATCGCCAGCAACTCAAGTGGCTCAGCGGCGGCGGGGCGCTCGGGATCACGGGCCTCGCGCTCGTAACGGCGTTGAGCGCTACCTCTTCGACGCTCTTGCATGTCGTTGGAGGTGTCGGCCTCGTCGTCGGCTTGATCGCGCTTCCGCTCAGCTTCGGAGTCGGGATCTTGAAGTACCGGCTGTACGAAGTCGACCGGCTGATCAGCCGCACCCTCTCCTACCTGATCATCACCGGCCTCCTGGCCGGCGCGTTCGTCGGGATCGTGGTCTTCGCCACCCGGGTGCTGCCGTTCTCGTCGCCTGTCGGGGTGGCCGCCTCAACCCTCGTGACCGCGGCACTCTTCAACCCGCTCCGCCTCAGAGTGCAACGGCTCGTCGACCGGCGCTTCAACCGCGGCCGCTATGACGCCGAAGCGATCGTTGCCGCGTTCGCGATGCGGCTCCGCGAAGCCGTCGATCTCGAAACCGTCCACGGCGAGATGCTAGGCGCCGTCGCCGGGGCAATGCACCCCAGTCACGCATCACTGTGGATCAAACCCCCAACAAGCTCAACCTGACCCCGAGGTACGAAGCGGGGGCGACCGTCGCCTGCCCCAGTACTCGGGAATGTCTCCTGAGCGAGGCGCGGGCTTGTAACGTGAGCTAGCGGTTTGACCAAGTACTGGATGTGAGTGTTTCGCGCGCGTCGCGTTCGCTTCTGGGACCGGGCGAGGGTTCCACTGAGCGGGCCGTTACTGAGTTTGAGGCTGTGTACCGCGCCAACGTGGCTGGCGTGGCGGCGTTTTTCGCGAGGCGCTGTGGTGAGCCTCAGGACGTTGCGGATCTGACGTCCGAGACGTTCGTGCAGGCGATCGGTTCGCTTGGCTCGTTCGATCCGCGACGGGGAACCGCGCGCGCGTGGCTTTTCGGGATCGCTCGGCACGTGTACGCCCAGTACGCCGAGAGGTTGGCGTTGGCTCGCAGCGGTGTGGTAGCCCTGGCGTCCCGCCGCCCACTTGACGATGCCGAGGTTGACGAGCTCGCGGCACGGATCGATGCCCAGGGTTTCGGGCGCGAACTGCTCACTCGGCTGGAGGATTTGCCTGAGCTGGAGCGGGTCGCGCTGGAGCTGGTTGATCTGGCGGACCTGACCACGCGGGAGGCGGCGAGCGTGTTGGGAATCGCCCCCGGAGCGCTACGGGTGCGCCTGTTCCGGGCGCGCCGACGACTCAGAACTGAAAAGGAGAAACCGTGAGCACCTTCGAGGATCACCTGTGGTCTCAGCTCGTTTCCGATCACGGCGAACGGATCTGCCAGGCTCAGAAAGAGATGGCAATCCTGGGGGCGTCATTGCGTGAAAGCAGCGGCGGCACGCGTCGGCGGGCGACCCGCCGACCAAGCCGTCGCCAACTTGTCCTCGCCGGCACCACGCTCGGCGTCGCCTGCTTGGCAAGCGCGATCATCGCAACGCACACGACGACGAAGCCCACCGCTTCGGTCACGAGCCGTACGGCGTTCGCTGTCACCAATAACCATGACGGGACCCTGACCGTCACGCTCCATAAGCGCTCAGCGCTCCCCGCGCTGAACGCCAGCCTCGTCAGCTACGGGCTAAAGGCGAAGCTCCCCCACGGCGTTTCGACCAGAACACTGTCCCTGACCGCGACCTGTCCCAAACCACCGGCCCTGCCGAGAGGAGGTCACCCGCTAGCCGTCGGACCTCCGCACGCGCCCACTTCCGGCATACCCCAGCGCTTGAAGAACTGCTTGCTACACGCGACGTCGTGAGTCGAGGCCAGCTCTTATCAGCAATGCAACCGACCGAGATCACATTCGCCTGCGCCAGCATGCCCTCTCGCTCGACGCTAGCTCGACTTGGTGCGCTCGACGTCGAGCTTGGCCATCAGCCGCTGGCCGAGCAGGCGCGATTCTCGGAAGGCGAGGTTCTTCGACGTGATCCGGCGCGGTAGGACGGGCGCGCCCTTGCCGAGCATGACCGGGACGAACTGGATGATCAGCTCGTCGAGGAGGCCTGCGTCGTAGAACTGCCCGACAAGCTCGCCCCCGCCGACGAGCCAAAGAATCGTCTCTCCGAGCTCGGCCGCCGCTTCCGCGTGGATCGGCCGCACGTCTCCTTCGACGACACGCAGGTCGATCTCCGGGACAAGCGGGAGCTCGTGATGGGAGAAGATCCAGTTCGGCCGGTCGCCGAAGTACTCCCGCCACGAGTCGGCTCCGAGGCCGCTCCGCTCGATGCGACCCTCATACGTCGTTGCGCCCCAGATCAGACCCCCAACCGTGGGAAACCACTCGTCCCAGAAGTGGTCGGGATGGTGCGGCGCCTCGAACAGCCAGTCGAGCGAGTTGTTCTCGTCGGCGATGAAGCCCGGTTAGCTCTTCGCATCGGCCCAGCTGTCGCCCGCGCCGATGTCGACGGCGAGCGGCGGGTCGAGCGGGTACGCCTTGCACATCTCCTCCCGCACGATCTCCTTCACCGCCGTCGTCTCGGCGTCGGGAGCTTCGAGGAGGAGCTCGTCGTGCACCTGGAGGACGATCCGGGCACTTCTCCCCTCCTCCCGGAGCCTTCGCTCGATCGCCACCATCGCGACCTTGATGATGTCCGCGTTCGAGCCCTGCATGACGAAGTTGACCGCGACGCGCTCGCCGAAGCCACGCGTCTGGCGGTTCCGCACGCGCAGCTCCGGGACCGGCCGTCGCCGGCCGAGCAGACTCGTCGCGTAGCCGTCCTCCTCCGCGCGCTCGATCGTGCGCTGGATGAAGTCCTGCACGAGCGGGAAGCGCGCGAGGTACGCGTCGATGTACTGCTGCGCCTGCTCGCGCGGGATCTCGAGGTTCTCGGAGAGGCCGAACGCCGAGATGCCGTACACGATCCCGAAGTTGATCATCTTCGCGATCGATCGCTCCCCCGACGTGAGCTTCGCGGGATCGACGCCGAGCACTTCGGCGGCCGTCGCGGTGTGGATGTCCTCCCCGCGCTCGAAGGCCTCGCGCAGCTTCGGCTCGCCGGAGACGTGCGCGAGGATCCGCAGCTCGATCTGCGAGTAGTCGGCGGAGATCAGGCGGGCTCCTAATTCGGCGACAAACGCAGAACGGATCTCCTTGCCGAGGTCGGTGCGGATCGGGATCGACTGGAGGTTCGGGTTCGACGTCGAGAGGCGCCCGGTCGCGGCGACCGTCTGGTTGAACGTCGTGTGGAGGCGGCCGTCCTCGCCGATCATCCCGGGCAGCGGCTGGAGGTACGTGTTGAGGAGCTTCGAGAGCTCGCGCCACTCCTCGATGATCGGGACGATCTCGTGGTCGGCGCGGATCGACCGCAGCACTTTCGTGTCGGTCGAGTAGCCGGTCTTGCCCTTGCGGCCGGGCGTCAGCTGGAGCTTTTCGAAGAGGATCCGCGCGAGCTGCTGCGGCGAGCCGATCACGAACTCCTCGCCCGCGAGCTCGTACGTGCGCGACTCGAGCTCTTCGACGCGGTCGGCGAGGCGGGCGGTGATCTCTCCCATCCGGTACGTGTCGATCTTGACGCCGGTCTTTTCCATGTCGGCGAGGACGCGGACGAGCGGCATCTCGATGTCGCGATACAGCGGCTCCTCGCCGCGCTCGCGGACGCGCTCGAGGAGCGGGTCGCGCAGGCGGGCGGTGACGGCGGCGTGGCGGACGAGCTGCGCCGTCTCTTCCTCGGCCTCGGGCTCCGGGACGGCGTCGACGTCGTACTCCGCAGCGAGGTCGTCGAGGAGGTACTCGCTCCGGGCCGGCTCGATGAGGTACGCGAGGATCATCGTGTCGTCGCGCGCGTCGACGCCGAGCGCCTTCGAGTCGTGCGCGACGAAGTCGCCGTCGAGGAACGCCGGCCGTGGCGAGACAAGCACCTCATCCCCCACCGCCACCGCGATCCGCCCGTCGTCGGCCGCGATCCCCGCCAACTGACTTTGTGACAACTTGTCACTTGGGACTTCGCGCCATGTCACCGCGGTCCCGGAGACGATGCGCTCGCGCGCCGGGACCGCCTCCTCGAGCTCGTCGATTCGCCCGAGCAGCGCGCGGAACTCGAAGCGGCGGAACGTCTCGCGCAGCTCGGCCCGGTCCGGCGGCGCGAGGACGAGCTCCGCCGGGTCGCAGTCGAGCTCGAGGTCGCGCCGCATCGTCGCGAGGCCCTTCGACGCGCGCGCCTGATCGGCGAATTCGGTGAGGTTCTTCTTCCGCGCGGGCGACATCTCCCCCGCGTGCGCGAGCACCTCCTCGAGCGAGCCGTACTGCGCGATCAGCTGGCCGGCGGTCTTGTCGCCGATCCCGGGAACGCCGGGAATGTTGTCGGACGTGTCGCCTTTGAGCCCGATGAAGTCGGGGATCTGCGCCGGCGTGATGCCGTACCGCGCCTCGACGCGCTCGGGCGTGTAGACGTTGACGTCGCTCACTCCGCGCGGCGTCATCATCAGGCAGACGTTCTCGGAGACGAGCTGAAACGCGTCGCGATCGGTCGAGACGACGCACGTCTTCACACCCGCCGCGTCGGCCGCGGTCGCGAGGGTCGCGATGACGTCGTCCGCCTCCCAGCCCTCGAACTCGAGGTTGCGGTAGCCGAACGCCTCGACGATCGGCCGGAAATGCGGGAACTGCTCGCGGAGGAGATCCGGCATCGGCCGCCGTCCCTCCTTGTAGACGACGTCGGCCTCCTGTGCCTCGCGGGCGCGGTGCACGGGGCGCGTGTCCCAGGCGACCGCGACGCCCTTCGGCCGGTAGTCGGAGAGGAGCTTGAAGAGCATGTTCGCGAAGCCGAGCAGCGCGCCGGTCGGGAAGCCCTCGCTCGTCGCAAGCTCCTCCGGCAGCGCGAAGAACGCGCGGTACGCGAGGTTGTTGCCGTCGACGAGGAAGAGCTCGGCGTCGCGCGCGGGCGCGTCGTTCAGGTCGAGCTCGGCGCCCGTCAGCGTCTTCGGAGACATTCGTGCGAGTGTACGGCCCGATGACGATCGTCCCCTTCACCGACAACCACCTCGACGACGCGGCGGAAATGCTCGCAGCGCGGCATGAGCGGCATCGGGCCGCAGAGCCGCTGTTGCCCCCAGACGTCGACTTCCGCGCCGAGGTCGAGAAGGAGTGGCGCGCCGAGGGCGCCTCCGGCGTCTTCTCCTCAGCCGGCTACCTCTTCGGGGCGCCGCAGCGGAAGGGCGGCGACATCTGGCTCTGGATGGGAATCGCCGGCCACGCCGTCGAGGGCGATCGCGAGGCTGCCCGGGACCTGTACGCCGCCGCCGCGCAACGATGGGTGGACGAGGGACACAAGGTGCATGCGGTGTTCCTCCCGAGCCATGACGCCGAGCTCATCGATGCGTGGTTCCGGCTCAGCTTCGGCGCTTCGGGCGTGCTGGCGATGCGCGAGACCGCGGGCGCCGAGTCATACGACGGAGACGTGACCATCCGACCCGGCACGCCCGACGACTTCGGCCACGCGGCTCGGTTGGAGATCGCCATGCACGAAGCGATGGAGCCCTCGCCGAGCTTCTCCGGCTTCCAGTCCGACACCCCCGAGGTGATCGAGAGGGAATGGCGCGAAGACGACTTCTCGCCGTACGAGCTCTTCGTCGCGGAGCGCGAAGGCGCGGTCGTCGGGCATCTCCTCCTCTACCGCCGGCCGCACGACCTCCGTGTGCCGCGCGACGCGATCGACCTCGCGCAGGGCTCGACCTACCCCGAGGCACGCGGCACCGGCGTCGGGCGCGCGCTCACCGCGCACGCGATCCGCTGGGCGCACGAGCACGGCTATCCGTCGATGACGACCGACTGGCGGATGACAAACCTCTGGGCCTCGCGCTTCTGGCCGAACCGCGGCTTCCGCACGTCCTTCATCCGACTCGGGCGGACGATCACGTAGCTACGTCACGGCCCGCGGGTCGTGAGATGCTGCCCCACCTATCGAAGAGGTGGTGAGTTTCGTCTGTCGTCTTCTCTGCTAGCAGGAACGCTGCGGCGATCTTCCCTCCTCGCCAACCGGAAGAGGAGGAGTCGTCATGAACAGGTTCCGCAAGTGGGGCTTGTCTGTACTCACCATGGTCTCCGTCGCGACGGCGGTGCTGCTGGTCACGGGTTGGGGCTCTGCCCTGGCGTCGTCCGTCGGGTCGTTGAACGCCACACAAGTTCTCGTGACAAACACGACCACCAACCCGGCCTATGTGAAGGAGACAGGAACTGTGCCCGTCAGTGGCTCCCTCGGGATCACCGGCACACCGACGGTCAAAGTCTCCGGCACCCCTACCGTCACCGGCTCCGTCGGGATCACTGGCACGCCGACGGTCAGAGTCGGCAACCTCCAAGCCGCCCCTACCACTCAATACATCACGCATTTGACCGGGACTGTGAATGCCAACGGTGAATTCACTCTCGTCCCCCAATGGACCGACGTGCGTGCTTACCGGTCCGTCACTTTGTACCTGAGCTTCCCAAGTTCCTCCGGCTTAGCCAGCGAGGATTGCAGGGTCTATACCCTCGACCCCGACAACATCCCCATACAGATCGACGAGTTCACCGCGGGGAACGGCCAAGACTACTACTCGACGACTTACAACCCAGCGCCACCGTACGTAGGCGCTATTTGCGATGACACTTCTGGCGAAGCCCAGGATTACGACGTCATGCTGACCGGTCGAACCGGCTAATCGGCTGCACTATGCGGGTGACCGGCGGGCAGAGCCGGCGGTCACCCGCCGACGCGGAGGCGCGGCGGACAACTCCGGACGCGTCTTGCTCGTTCGTCGATTTGCGAGATGCTGCTCCAGCTAACAGAGGTGGTGAGCTTCGTCTGTCGTTTTCTCGGCTAACAGGAACGCTGCGGCGATGTTCCCTCCTCGCAAATCGAAAGAGGAGGAGTTGTCATGAAACGGTTCCGCAAATGGGGCTTGTCCGTGTTGACCATGGTCTCCGTCGCGACGGCGGTACTGCTGGTCACCGGGTGGGGCTCTGCCCTAGCGTCGTCCGTCAGGTCGCTGGCCGCCACAAACGTGCTCGTGACAAACACGAGCACCAACCCTGCCTACGTGAAGGAGACAGCAACAGTGCCCGTCACTGGCTCCGTCGCGGTCACTGGCACCCCGTCGGTCAAGTTCGCCAGCACGCCGTTAGTGAAGGTTTCCAACCCTCAAGCTGCCCCTATGACTCAGGTGATCCTCTCTGGGGACGGGGTTGTGCCAATCAGCAGTGACTTCACGCCCATAAGCCAAGGGACCGACTTGCGTCCTTACCGGTCCGTCACGTTGTATCTGGCCCTGTCAGGCGACGCCGCAGACCTTAACGAGGAATGCATCGTTTCCACCTTCGACCCCACCGGCACCCCCTTCCAGATTGACGACTTCACATGGGACCAGAACTACCAATCTGTGACATACGACCCAGCACCACCGAACATGCAGGTCCATTGCACCGACGATTCCGGCTTCCCCCACAACTACGGGTTCATGCTGACCGGCCGAACCGACTAAGCAGTTGCACCATTCGGCGGGTGGCCGGCGAGCACAGCTTGACGGTCGCCCGCCAATGGGACATTCCCGAGCAGCGCTGTCCTCACTTCAGCGTCTTCAGGTACGCGATCAGCTGCGCGATCTGCTGGTCGGAGAGGATCCCGCCCCAGTGCGGCATCGAGACGATCGGTGCGCGGCCGATCACGCTGCCGCTGCGAATGACGGCGGCGATCTTCGCGTCGGTGTTGAACTGCTTCCGGAAGCCCTGGCCGGAGAGAACGGGGATCGTCCCGTCCGCAGAAAGCGGGTTCGGGACGCCGCCGAGGCCGTTTGGGCCATGGCAGTTGATGCAGCCATAGTTGATGTAAAGCGCCTCGCCCGCGATCGCGGCTCCTTGCCCCTGCGGGACAGGGACAGGCTGCGCGTCGGAGACGGGCGGCAGTCCGGCGCGAATGTAGGCGACGAGGTTCGAGACCTGCGTCCTCGAGATCACGTCTCCCCAGACGGGCATGTACGGCTGTTTCGGGTTCGCCGACTCGCCGAGACCATGGTCGATGACATGCGTGAGTTGTGCGACCGTGAGGCTGTTGCGGATCGTCGCGAGAGCCGGGACGGCGGGATCGACTCCGCCCTTGCCCTGCATCCCGTGACAGTCGACGCACGCGAACTGGACGAACGTGTGCGCTCCGGCCGCGACGGCAGGCGACACCGGCGGATACGAAGTGGGTGTGGTCGAGCCCGCGCCCGTGTACGTGACGGTCTTCGTCTGCTCGCCGTAGTGGCCGGCTGCGTAGGCGACGGCGCCGGCCGCGATCGCCAGTGCGACGCCCGCCGCCGCTACCGCAGGCAACAGCCGGGACTCCCGGCGTGGGCGATCTTCATCCGCCATCTGCGCATCTTCTACGTTGTGGGCGACGCGGGCAATCCGTACTAGGCCGCAGAATCCTCGCGTGCCGCGCGTCCCACTCCTCTCCGGCACGCGGCTCGTCATCGCGGCCGCGCCCGACAACGCTGTCGTGCTGCGACCGCCGCCGCCAGGTCGCGCGACCGATGTCGAAGCGGCGACGCGCGAGGCGCTGCGCTTCCCGCTCGACGGCGAGCCGCTCGACGAGCTGGCGCGTGGCGCAAGCCGGGCAACGATCGTCGTGCCCGCACCGCTCCTCCCGCTACCGGGTGCGGTGGGAGATCCGCGACCTCGAACAATCGCCATGGTCTCGGCGGCGCTCACGGAGCTCGGCGTCCCGACCGAGCGCCAGACGCTGCTCGTTGCCTGCGGGCTCGCGCGGCGACCGAGCCAGCGCGCGGTTGCGGCACTCGTCACGCCGGAGCTCGCGCGGAGCTTCCACGGCCGCGTCGCGGTTCACGATGCCGCGGGTCCGCATCTCGTCTCGCTCGGCGAGTTCCGCGTCGCGCCGGAGCTCGTCGACACGGATCTCGTGGTCGTCGTCAGCGCCGCCGAGACGGTGCTGCATGGTGGCCCGGCAACGCTGCTCGCCGCCGCGGACGCCGACGCGCAGCGACGTGCCACAGCGGACTCGCTTCTCGAGGCGAGCGGCTCGACGGGATGGCAGCTCGCGACCCGGCTCGACCATTTGCTCGCTGAGCGCGTGCCGCTCTTCGGCGTGTCGCTCGTGCTGAACCACCCGCACACGGGAGGCCTTCTGCGCGGCTATCCGTACCAGGCAGGCGCACTTGAGCGAATCGCCGGCTCGCCGCTACGGCCCGCCTTCGCAGCGACGCCGGAGCCGATTCGGAGACGATTCGTCCGCTCCCTGCGGATCGTCCGGACTGCATCCGCAGTCCTCTCCGGCCCGCCCGCGGTGGCACACGCCGAGGCCCTGCTACGGGGGATCGAGCTGCGGGGCACGGCGCTCCACGCGCCGCTCGACGCGCTCGTACTCGGCACCCCGGCGACCACCCCGGCCCTCGGCGGTGAGCCGCCGAACCCCCTCGCCGCCGCGCAGGTCGTACTCGGCCACGCACTCGGACTCTGGCGTGACGAGTTCCCGATCGCGACCGGCGGGGCCGTGATCCTCGTAGACCGGTTCACGCGCGCGTTCACGCGCGCCCAGCAGCCGTACCTCGCGTTCTTCCGCCAAGCGCCGATCGCGCGGAACCCGGAGCTCCTCGCCGACGCGGAGCGTGTGGCCGCCGCCGACCCGAAAGCTATCGAGGACTACCGCGCGGGCCGCACCGTCCACCCACTCCTCCCGTTCCGCGACTGGGACTCGTGCCGGCCGGCGCTCGAGCGTCTCGGCGATGTCTACGTCGCCGGCGCCCGCGACGGAACGGCAGCCCGCCACCTCGGCTTCATCCCGACCGGAAGCATCGGCGCCGCGCGCCAGATGGTGCTCGGCCAGCACGGCCCGGAATCGCGCATCGGCTATCTCCTCGCCCCGCCGTACTTTCCAGTGAAGGTGGGCACGTGAGCCGCAACGTACGATGGTTCGGCGCCGAAGTGGCGGAACTGGCAGACGCGCCGGACTCAAAATCCGGTTCCCTTCGGGGAGTGTGGGTTCGATTCCCACCTTCGGCATCGCGCGGGCATATGCTCGGCTGATGCGGGTCGTCGCTCGCGGCAGCGGCTTGGTACGGACATTCGGTACCGGTCGCGCCGCCCTGAGGGTTCTGGACGGCGTCGATCTGGAGCTCACCGCCGGAGAGCTCGTGGCAGTCATCGGGCGTTCCGGCTCCGGCAAGTCGACCCTGCTCCACCTCCTCGGCGGTCTCGATCGCGCGGACGAGGGCACGATCGAGCTCGACGGTGAGCGCATGGAACGAGCGGGCGAGCGCGAACTGGCGCGGCTGCGGCGCGAGAAGATCGGCTTCGTCTTTCAGGCGTTCCATCTACTGCCGGAGTTGAGCGGGGTCGAGAACGTGCTGCTGCCCGCGCGGATCACGCGCGACCGAGCGGCGCAACGGCGGGGACGCGAGCTCGTCACGCAGCTCGGGTTGGACGGCGCCGAGGAGCGCCTGCCGGTGGTCTTGTCGGGCGGCGAGCAGCAGCGCCTCGCCATCGCCCGCGCGCTCGTCAACGATCCGCTGCTCGTGCTGGCGGACGAGCCAACGGGCAATCTCGATCCCGAGTCGGGCGCGAGTGTCGTCGAGCTCCTGCGTCAAGTCGCGGAACGTGGCAAGGCGGTGCTCGTTGTCACGCACGAGCCAAGCGTGGTCGAGCGGGCCGACAGGATTCTGCGACTGGAGCAAGGAAAGCTGAACTAGTGGGTGCGGTGCTCGCGTATGCGTGGGCGCGTGCTCGCGTGCACCGAGGCCGGCAGGTGCTTGCGCTGCTGGGCGTCGTCGCAGCCGCGGCGATGGTCGGTGCGTCGGTCACGATCGCAGCAACGCTGAACGGCGGCTTCGACCGCACGGCGCAACGTGCAGAACTACCGGACGTCCTCGCGACGTTCAACCCGCTCCCCCGTGCGCGGGTCGCCCACGTCATCACGCAGCTCGCGAACGTCGGCGGCGCCGCGTACGTGCTGCAGCACGGCGGTGTGAACATGTACGCCACGAGCCCCACGAGCACGACGCATGGCCTGAACGGCTTCGGCGGCTACACCAGCAACTACAACGACCACACAAAGCTGTTCGGCGTCAACCCCGGGCGCCACGGCTATGTCCTCGTCGCCGGCCACGACATCGACGGCCGCGGCCAGGCAGTCGTCGAGGCCGGGCTCGCGCGAGCGTGGCACCTGCAGATCGGGCAACGCATCACCGTTCAGCTCGCCCAACGCGAAGAGTTGCGGATCGTCGGGATCGCGGTGCCGCCGGATATCGTCGCCTTCCCGCTGACGAAGGGCCCGCGCGTCTACACGAGCTACGAGGACGCCCGGCAGATCCTCGGCGTGGCGCCCGGTTACGTGAACGGAGTCGACCTGTGGCTGGCCGATCCGCGGCTCGTCGATGTGACGCTCGCGCAGGCGCGTTCTGCGTCCTTCGGCGTCGCCGGGCTGCAGCTCGTGACGCGTACGGGGTTGAAGCTTCTGATCGGTCAGGCCGCCGGAATCGTCATCGCGGTCGTCGTGGCCTTCTCCTTGATCGCTCTCCTCGTGGCCTGCGTGATGCTGAGCGCCGCAGCCGCCGCCGAGGTGCAACGCCGACTGACTGCGCTCGGCCTGTTGCGCGCGGTCGGCGTCTCCGCTCGAACGCTCGTCGCGGCGGCGGCGGTCGAGGCGACGGTGTTTACCCTCCCGGCGGCGACCCTCGGCGTTCTCCTCGGCTGGCTGGCCGTGCAGGGGTCGGCGGTACGGCTGCTCGCCTCGCTGAACGAGTTGCCGCCCGGCGCATCCCTGTATCTGCTCCTCGTAGCGAGCATCGTCGGGTTGACGCTGATCGTGGTGGTCGCAACCTGCTGGCCGGCGTGGCGGGCAACGCGGCGGCCGCCGGTGGAGGTGCTGCGCGGGGGCGACGTCGGGCGCAGCGCCCGGAATCTGCCCCTACCTCCCGCCTTGTCGCTACTCGGCGTTCGTCTCGTGCTCGCGCGACCGGCCCGCGCCGCCGCGACAGTCGCGGTCGTCGGCTTCGCGGTCTCGGTCGTGCTCGCGATCCTCGCGATCGCGACGGTGCTCCAGAACCTCAACCAGCAGCCGCTCAGCATCGGTAAGCGCTATCAGCTCCTCGTCTACGCGCAGCCATCGCAACTGCAACAGATCCGGCAGGTGCCGGGAGTGGCGGCGGCGACGCCGTTCCTCAGCCTCGAGGTCGCGGACTCGTTCGCGCTCGACGAGCCGTTCACGCTCGACGTATTCGGCGCGCCCCCTCAGGAGTACGAGGCGCCGCCGCTCGTCGCGGGCAACCTCCCACAGCGCGTGAACGAGGCCGAGGTCGGAGTAGGCCTCGCGGAGGCGCTCGGGCTGCACCCCGGCTCTGTGCTCGCCGCCCAGCTTCCGGACGGACGAGAGGTGCGGTTCCGCGTCGCCGGGATTGTGCAGGCGCTCGAAGATCAGGGGAGAGTCGCGTACGTCCAAAGCCCAAGCCTGCTGGGCATCGACCGTCGGCGCGAGCCGGGTTCGACGAGCTCGAAAGGTGCAACGGGTTCGAATGGCCCGACTGGCCCGCAGGGCCCGACCGCTAAGACAGGCCCGACGGGTTCGGCCGGTCCGACGCCCCCGACGGGTGGGTTCCACGGCGGGTTGGGCTTGTTTGGGTTCGGCGGCCAGATCGCGGTGAAACTGCGTCCGGGCGCGTCGTCGACAGCGGTCACGCAGGCTCTCGCGCGCACCGGCAAGGCAGCGACAACAGACTCCGGCGGCATCGCCGGACAGAGCGTCCAGGACTGGGCTTCGCGCAGCAGCGGCTTCATCGGCATCCTCGTCGCTCTCCTCCGCACCGTGGCCATCCTCGATATCGGCGTATGCCTCTACGCCGTCGGGCAAGCGCTCGCGTTGACCAGCCAGGAACGACGGCGCACGCTCGCGGTGGTGCGCGCCCAGGGGGCCGGCCGGTTCCACCTGTTCGCGGTCTTTGGAGTCGCCGCCGCGTTCCTCGTCCTGCTCGCCTGGATACTCGCGGCGGCGCTCGAGCGCTGGGCGGTGGCGCCCGGGGTCGCTCACCTCGCCGCCTCCTATGTCGTGCTCGCGCTCGCAGCGGGAGGCCAGCTGCTCGGCCTCACCCTCGCCGGGCTCCTGCTAGGCGCGGCGGTCGTCTCGGCGCTTCTCGTGCGCTCCATCGTGCGCCAGCCGGTCGTGGCCGGCCTGCGCGCGGACTAGCGCTAGCTCCGGTGCAGGTAGAGGCTCGCGTTGCGGTCGGCTGATTCGCCCGCGAAGTTCTGAGGGCGCCCGCCCTGGAAGTCCAAGTAGGCGAGCTGCATCGAGATCGAGGCGAGCCGGTTGCGCGGGTCCGGGTCGAGCATCCAGGTCTGCAGGACGAGGCCGCCGTTCGCCGTCCGTAGCAAGCGGAACGCGCGCGCCTGCTGGGGATAGTCGACGAGGGACGACGTCGAGATCATCCAGTAGCCGCCGCCCGGCGTGTGCCGTGGCGTGACCGCGCTTCGGTGCGATCCGCCGCTGACCGTCGCAAGCACGTGGGGATCGCGGTCCAGGAGCGACAGCGCGGAGTCTCCGCCGATGCAGCTCGTCAGCGCGCAATGCGAGAAGACAATCACGCTCCGCCCGCCGGCCGCCTTCAGCTGCGCGCGGAGCCAGCGCACCTGCGAAGCCCGCACGACTCCATCCGCGCTGCCGGTGCGACTGACGGTGTCGAGCGCGATGCCCATGAGCTCGTGGCCGATCGGGAACATGTAGTCGAGCAGGGGGCCGCGCCCGCCGACGCCGCTCGCCCGACGCAGACGCGCCAGCACCTGAGCAGGCGCGAGCTCCTTTCGCTTTGGATCGGGGGTCACGCGCATCGACGTCCCGGGGAGCCCGTGCGCGAGCAGGGCGGCCACAAGCTGCGGCCTCAGCTGCTCTATCCCGGCGATCCGCAGCCCCGCCGCGTCGAGCGACACGAGCTTTTGGCTGCCGGTTGCGATTGCGTTCGTCGCGGCCGTCGCCGGCAGGTTGCCCTGGACGAGCAGATCGTGGTCCCCGACGACCGGATACCAGGGCACATGCACGCCGGGCGACTCGAACGGCTGCACCGCCGCGCTCAGCAGGCCTGGATGCCGCGGCGGATCGACCGCGGGCCGGTAGTAGTACGGGTCCGGATCGCTCGCGGCCTGCACGCCTTGATAGCCCGGCCCGCCGCTGTCGGGATCGACCCGGCCGCCGCGCATGATCGCGAGAAACTCGTCCAGCTCGTTCTCCTGATCGTTGTTGATCATGTCTCCGGTGAACACGACCGCGGCCGGGTGCATGGCGTCGACCGTGGCCAACGACGCTGCGAAGACTTGCCCGGTCAGCGTCTCTTGCGGCCGAAACGCCGAGGTGAACGGCGCTCCGTAGCGGTCGAGCATCTCGAGTCTCGCCGGGGACTGCGCATCGGTGATCTCCGGGTCGCCGATCGCGACGAAGGTCGCAAGGGTCCGCGTCGGCCGCGACCGCGGCGCAAGATCCGTTCGGTCGAGCAGCGGTTCTCCCGGCCCCCGCTCGAGCGTGCCCGTCCCGCGGAGATCGACCCATGTCCCGTGCAACGTCGAGCCGTCCCACGCATGCCCGCCGCGCGTCGCCAGCACGCCGGACGCGACGGCCGCAGCAACCACGAGCACGAGTCCGACGGCGATGACCGGCCGCATGAGGCCCTAGCTTCGTCGGCTGCGGAGGGCGTACGCGGCGATTCCGGCTGCGAGCAAACAGACGCCGGCGGCGGCCCAGTAGTACGGGTTCGGCGTGTTGTCGCCGGGGACGCGCTGATGCCAGGCGTTCCACTGGAGCCCGGCAACGACCAGCAGCGGGATGCCGGCGCCGGCGACGATGCCGAGCATCACCGGGCCTTCGTTCCAGCTCGGTCGGCGCGCCATCCAGATGGCCAGCACGATCGGCGGGATCAGGAAGAAGATGACGAAGCTGATCATCCCGAAGACGAGCCCCGCACCGACGAGCGCCCACAACCAGAAGCCGACACAACCCATGGGGTGAGAAATCGGGCGGCTCGCGTGCGACTGCACGTCCACGCATGCATGGTACGCCTACACCGCGAGCAACTAGGCTCGAACGCGTTGGCGATGCAGATCGGGATCCTCACCGGCGGCGGCGACTGCCCCGGGCTGAACGCGGTCATTCGCGCCGTCGTGCGGCGCGCCGACGCGGCGGGCTGGAACGTCGTCGCCGCGCGCGAGGGGTGGCGCGGCCTCGTCGAGCCGTTGTTCGAGGACCTCGGGCCGCCGCAGGTCTCCGGGATCTTGCCGCGCGGCGGGACGATCATCGGCACGAGCCGCACGAACCCGTTCACGCTCGACGGCGGCGTCGAACGCGTCTTACGCAACTTCGCCGATCGCAAGCTCGACGCGCTTGTCGCGATCGGGGGCGAAGACACGCTCGGCGTCGCAGCGCGCCTCCATGCCGAGCACGACTTCCCGGTCGTCGGCGTTCCGAAGACGATCGACAACGACCTCTCCGGCACCGACTACACGTTCGGCTTCGATACCGCCGTCTCGATCGCAACCGAGGCGATCGACCGCCTTCACACGACGGCCGAGTCGCACAACCGCGTGATGGTCGTCGAGGTGATGGGCCGCCACGCGGGCTGGATCGCGGTGCACAGCGGCATCGCGGGCGGCGCCGACGTGATCCTCATCCCCGAGATCGCCGTGGACTTCGACGAGGTGGCCGAGACGATCCGGAAGCGCCACGCACGCGGGAAGAACTTCTCCATCGTCGTCGTGAGCGAGGGCACGGAGCTGCCGGGGATCGCCGACCCCGCCACCAGAAGCCGAGCCGAGACCGACCAGTTCGGGCACGAAACGCTCTCGAACCGCGGGGTCGGCGACACGCTCGGCCGCGAGATCGAGGAGCGGACGGGATTCGAGACGCGCGTCACCGTGCTCGGGCACGTCCAGCGCGGCGGCACGCCGACGGCACGCGACCGCGTCCTCGCGACGCGGTTCGGCTTGAAGGCCGCGGACCTCGCGCTCGCCGGAGAGTTCGGGCAGATGGCGGCTCTCCGCGGCGACGAGATCGTCGCCGTCCCGCTCGCAGAGGCGACCGCCGAGCTGAAGCTCGTGCCGCGCGCCTGGTATGAGGTCGCCGGCGCTTTCTTCGGCTAGAGATCAGACGTCTAGCGGGTCAGCACGCCGTCCGAATGGCGGACGACGTACCGGAGGAGCCGGTCCATGTTCTTGCGGTCGATGTGGTCGATGTTGTTGAAGTCGGAAGCCTTCCCGCCCCACTTGTGGATGTTTTCGCCGTTGACGAAGACGAAGCGGTAGTGCTTCCTTCGGAGCCAGGCGAGGTACGCCTTCGCGGCCTTCAACTCCGGAAAACCGTACTTCTCCCGCAGCTTGAACACCGTGGGGTAGATCGGGTTGAGCACGATGACGGGCGTCGCGCCCTGCGCGTTCGCGAAGCTGAGGAGCTTCCGGAACCACTTCGTCGAGCTCGGGTTGATGTACCGCGGCTTCTTCGCGTCGGCCCGAATCCCCGCGGCCGCACCCACGAGGGCCTTCGCCACCCGCTCCTCCCGCTGTGCCTTGTCGAGCGGAGGCGGGTAGGCGAGCCCGCCGTCCGCGGAGTACCAGCCATTCGGTACGCACGTCGTCTTCGTCGCGCTCGCGGCGGAGGCGAGGAACGGCTTCGCCAGCGGCTCATCGGCCAGCTCGGGGTTGACGCCGTCGCCTCCGATATTGACGTCGACGAAGATGAGGTACGCGGGCCGCGCGTGGGGGAAGCGCTGCGCCAGGAGGCGCGTGAAGACGTACTCGTCCGCCGAACCGCCGCCGTGGACTCCGGCGTTGAACGCCGTCCTTCCCGTGAGCTGCTCCACCGTCGCCGGCATCGCGATGCGGGCGCGCGAGCTCCCGAGGATCAGAAGCTGCGGCGCCTTGCTCAGGTGCTCGAGAAGCTCGATCTTCGTGACGCGGTCGCCCGTGTCCTTGCAGCTCTTCGGGTTCGGGTTTGGGACGGCGAGGGCCGTGCCCGTGACGGACGCGAGGACCAACGCAAGGACGAGGACGGCGCGCAGCTTCATCAGAACTGGAAGTAGATGAACGGGTGCGGAACGGATATGGACATGATGGCGACAGCCGCGGCCACTCCGGTCGCGAGGCCGTAGATCATGCGCGGCTTGAGCTTCAGCTCCCACGTGTTCGGCGCGAACTGCACGAAGGCGAGACACGCGAGGAGTAAGACGGCGAAGGAGCCAGGCACGAGCACCTTGAGTTGCGCCCACGACTCGACGCCGCCGGCGCCGAACATGCGCGAGAGCATCTCCGCCGCAGCATGGATGCTCGGCGACCGGAAGATCACGAACGCCGCGACGACGTAGAGGAACGTGATGACGCGGTTGACGATCACGCTCTTCGGCGTCAGCCGGCGCTTCTGGAGCACCCCGTGGACGCCGAGCGCGACCCCGTGCATGAGTCCCCAGACGACGAACGTCCACGCCGCGCCGTGCCACAGGCCGGCGAGGAACATGGTGAGGATGAGGTTGAAGACCGTCCGCCTCGGGCCGCGTCGCGAGCCGCCGAGCGGGATGAAGAGATAGTCCCGGAACCACGCGGAGAGACTCATGTGCCAGCGCCGCCAGAAGTCCGAGACGTTCACCGCCTTGTACGGCGAGTTGAAGTTCTGCGGGAAGCGGAATCCGATCAGCCACGCGAGCCCGACGGCCATGTCCGAGTAGCCGGAGAAGTCGAAGTAGAGCTGGAGCGAGTACCCGATCGCCGCCGCCCAGGAGCTCACGACGCCGAGATGCTGGACAGCGTGCGGGTTCTGGATGCTCGGGAAGAGCGCGTCGACATGCGGCGCGAGCCGGTCCGCGATCAGGAGCTTCTTCACGAGGCCGCAGGTGAAGAAGTAGGCGCCGACGCCGGCCGCGTCGGCCGTGAGCTTCGGCCGCGGCACGCGCAGCTGCGGCTGGAGATCGACGAACCGCACGATCGGCCCCGCAATCAGGTGCGGGAAGAGCGCGACGAACGTCGTGTACTCGAGGATGTGCCTCGTCGGCTCGACGCGCTTCCGCCAGACGTCGATCGTGTACGACATCGAGTTGAACGTGTAGAAGCTGATCCCGATCGGCAGGAGGATGTGGAGGTCGGGCAACCCGACCGGCGCGCCGATCGCCTTCCCGATCCCGTTGAGCGAGTTGAGGAAGAAGCCGACGTATTTGAAGTAGCCGAGCAAGCTGAGGTTGACCGTGAGCGAGGCGATGAGCCAGAAGTTGCGGCGACGCGCGACATCCGTCCGGTGGATCGCGAGCGCCGCGACGTAGTCGACCGTCGTCGTCGAGAGCATGAGCGGCAGGAACCGCCAGTCCCACCACGCGTAGAACATCCACGACGCGAGCGTCAGGAAGAGGAGCCGGGGGTTCTTGCTCCGCAGCGCCCAGGTCCCGACGAGGACCGCCGGCAGGAAGGCGAAGAGAAAGACGTAGCTGTTGAAGAGCATTTAGCGGTTCTTCAGAGCTCCGTCGGAGTGGGCGACGATGTAGCGGAGGAACCGCCGCATGTTCCGGCGGTTGATGTGCGTCGCGTTGTTGAAGTCGCTCGCCTTCCCGCCCCAGACGTGGATGTTGCTGCCGTCGACGACGACGAAGTGGTAGTGCCGCTGCAGCTTGTGCAGCTCGGCGAGCGCCTCGGCCTCGCGGTGCGAATGGCGCTTCTCCATCAGCCGATAGACGCTCGGGTAGATCGGGTTGAGCACGATCACCGGCGTTGCGCCGTGCGCGTTCATGAAGGCGAGCCCCCGCTCGAAGTACGACAGCTGGGCGTTCGTAAACGGCGGCAGGTTGCGCCCCTGGTGCTCGGTCTCGGCGAGCTTCTGTCGGACGGCCAGCTTCAGCGAGGGCGCATCCTCCGGCAGGTACTTGAGCGCCGCGCCCTTCAGCGACCCGTCGGCGTTGTACATGAGCTTCCCGTGGCAGTGCCCCTCGAGGCAGTCCCGGACTACGCGATACGAGGCCTGGGTTGCCTGGAAGCCGAGATACGTGCCGACGTCGGCGAGTGAGAAGTTCACGCTCCGGTTGCCGAGATAGCCGCGAGAGCGCGGATCCTGCGCCAGTTGCGGGTTGATCCCGGCCGAGGCGAGCTTGTAGTCGACGAACCAGATGTAGTTCCGCCGGTCGTGCGGAAAGCGGGCCGCGATGTTCCGCACCATGACCCATGCGTCGACGGCGTCGCCGCCCGTGACTCCGGCGTTGAATCCGGTCTTGAGACCGGTGAGCTTGTCGATGAACGCCGGTTCGGCCTGGCGCGAGCGTGAGCTGCCGAGGACGACGACCTGGGGGTTCGCCTTGAGCTTTTCGATCAGGTCGAGCTTGATCGAGCGGTCGGTCTCGACTGCCGGCGGCAAGACCCGCCAACCGACGAGCGAGAGCGGGTCGACGATCGCGTTGAACATGAAGACCCCGCAGAGCGCGACTGCAAGCGCTGCGAGCGCTGCGATGACGTAGCGAAAGAAGCCGCGTCTGTCCTCGAGCTCCGCGATCGCGGGCGTGAGGTTGCGATGAAGGCGTTCGGACTCCGTCGGATCGGCGACGGAACCGGGCGCCTGCGCAGTGGGCGTTGTCGGGAAGCGCGACTCCATCTCCGGCGGGGCAAGACTACGGGCGTTTCTTCATAGCCCGGTGAGTCAGCGAACTCGTGCGGCCACGATCACCGCCATGTCCCGCGACACGAGGATCTCTGTAGCGGCCAGGCGCGGATCGCGGAGCATGGCCTCGCGCACCTCGTCGCCGTCGATGGGGCGGCCGGGAGTCATGTCGTCCTTGACGAGGATCCCGCCCGGCTCGACGAGCGCAACGATCGCGTCCCAGGCGGTCCCGTCCCGCAGCGCCTCGCGGAGGCCGCCGTCCACGAAGACAACGTCGAACGGCCCGCGTCCGGCCAGCTCCTCGAACGCGTCGCCCGCAATGAGCTCGACGTTCGCGAGGCCGGCGAGCCGCTCGCGGGCGATCGCGGCGCGCTCGGGGTCGAGCTCGACGGTAACGACGCTCCGCGCGGTCTCGGCCATCACGGCGGCGGTCTCGCCGTACGCCGCGCCCATCTCCGCCACGGCTCGGCCGGTCGCGAGGACGCGGAGCAGTGCCTGAACCTCGGGAGTCGCGGTCGCGCCGTCCGTCACGGCGTTCTCGCTCCGGCCGGACTTAGTGACAAGTTGTCACTAAGTCGCGATGCGGGAGCCTGCGCCATGACGTGAGTCTAATCCGGCCCATTTGCCGGGTACCCTCCCCGTATGCCGAGGAGGGGGGTCGCCACCGGAGCTGCCATCGCATTGCTCGCGACGCTGACCGCTTGCCTCGGCGCCGGATCGGCGCCGGCAACGACCGCTACGCACTCCGCCCCGCACGCGCTCGGCTTCAGCGATGAAGCCGAGGTCGTGATGGGGACGCTCAAGGCGCCGCCGACCGGAGCGTTCCTCGCGCGCATCCGCAGCGGGGAAATGGGCGGCGTCCTCTTTCTCGGCAACGGCTGGCTCACCCGCTCGAAGGTCAGGCACATCACGGCTCAGCTCCAACAGGCCGCGTGCACACGCGGCGAGCCGCTCCTGATCGCGCTCGACCAGGAAGGCGGGATCGTCAAGCGCCTGAGCTACGCGCCGCCGACCGAGTCTCCCGCGGACATGGTGAACCCGGTCGACGCGCACGCGCAAGCTTCCGCGACCGCCGCCGCACTCCGTCAGGCCGGAGTCAGCATCGACTTCGCGCCGGTCGTCGATACACCAGGGCCGGCGGGCAACTTCGAAGGCTCGCGTGTCTTTTCGGACTCCCCCGCGTGGAACGCCGATATGGCGAAAGCATTCGTCCGCGGCCTGCAGGAGAACGGCATCGCGGCGACGGCGAAGCACTTTCCCGGCCTCGGTCTCGCGAGCGGAAACACCGACCACGGCCAGATCACGATAGGGGCCTCGAAGGCGAAGATCGAGCCGGGACTCCTCCCGTTCCAGGCAGCCGTGAAGGCAGGCATCAAGCTCGTGATGGTCTCGACGGCGATCTACCCGCACCTCGACGCGTCCCGGGTGCCTGCCGCGTTCTCGAGCACGATCATCAACGGGATCCTTCGCCAGCAGCTCGGCTTCAAGGGCGTAACCGTCACGGACTCGCTCACGGCCCCCGCGGCCGACGCAATCCCGCACGCCGCGACGAAGGCGATGCTCGCCGGCTCCGATCTGCTCATCTGGGGTGCCGAGTCTGCGGCGGAGCAGGGCTACGCGACGCTCGTCGCCGACGCGACGGGCTCGGCAGCCCTCCGGACGAGGCTCGCGCAGGCCTCAGGCCGGATTCGCGCGCTGAAGACGTGGCTCACGGCCCACGGCGGGCCTAGCTGCTCGTAGCCCAGTCGGCGGGAAGAGTCGGCGTCGCCCAGGCCGGGTCCGGCTGCCAGCTCGCCCACTCATCGCCCCACCAGTGCCGTCCTGCATCGACGTCGGCTGTGATCGCAGCTCCTTCGCTCCGGATCGCCGCGATCTCGGCATCCGTCCAACGGCCCCGCTCTACCCATGCTTCGAGCTTCTCGTCATCCTTGTACTCCCAGCCGCCGTCGCGCGGCACCCAGACATCGAGCTCGAGGTCTTGGGTGTCGAACCCGCGCGTCGTCCTCCGGAACGGCTCCTGCACGTTCACGTACCAGCCCTGGAACTCCCGCTCGGCGCCGTGCCAGAAGACCCAGACCGCGTAGGACTCTCCCGGGCGCTGCAACTGGAGGACGCCGTTCCCGTGCCAGCGATCGCGATGCGACCACGGGTGAGGCTCGCCGAAGAAGTCGTCGGCGAAACCGAAGGGGCTCCCTTCCGGCATGTAGAGCGCGAGGAGATCCGGCGTGTCGGCGGCGACGATGCCTCCCCAGCCGACCTTCGGCTCGTCGTGCCAGACCTCACGACGCAGAATCGCGTCGCCCGGCTTCCACGTCACAGGCCGAGCCGTTCGAGCGTCGCCGCGTCACGGCGCCACTTTGGCCGCACCTTGACCCGCAGCTCGAGGAAGACGGAGTGCCCGAGCAACTCCTCGATCTCGGGCCGCGCGCGCACGCCGATGTCCTTGATCATCGCGCCGCCTTTGCCGACCATGATCAGCTTCTGCGACTCCGTCTCGACGAGGATCGACGCCGTCACGGTCTTCTCCTCGATCGACTCGACCTCGACGGAAATCGCATGCGGAACCTCATCGCGCGTGAGCGAGAGCGCCTTCTCACGGATGAGCTCCGCGATCTGCATCTCGACCGACAGATCGCTCCGCTGTTCCCGCGGGAAGTAGAGCGGCCCTTCAGGAAGCAGCCCGACGAGCTCGTCGCGGAGCTCCCCGACGCCGTCGCCGGTCTTCGCGCTGACCGGATGGAGCGAGCGGAAGTTCTCGACCCAGTCCGCCGCCGGGTGGTCGGCCTTGAATCGCGTACCGGCGGCGAGAGCCTTCGGCCCTGCGGCGAGCTTCGCGGCAGCGGACATCTGCTCCGCGATGTGCGCCGGCTTCAGCCGGTCGATCTTGTTGAGGACGATGATCACCGGCACGCCGAGCCCGAAGACGCGCGACGCGACGAAGCGATCGCCGGCACCGATCCGCTCGCGCGCCGAGAGGACGAAAAGGACGGCGTCGATCTCCTCGAAGGACGAATCGACCGTCTTCTGCATGCGCTCGGTCAGCTCGTCGAGCGGCCGCTGGAAGCCGGGCAGATCGGCAAGCACGAGCTGCCAATCGTCACCGTTCGCAATCCCGAAGATCCTCCGCCGTGTCGTCTGCGGCTTGTCGGAGACGATCGCGACCTTGCCGCCGCAGAGCGCGTTGACAAGCGTCGACTTGCCGACGTTCGGGCGGCCGGCCACCGCGACGAACCCTGATCTCACAGCTCCATCCCGTTCCAGTCCCTGCTCGACCGGCCGCACCGGCGGCTCTGTCATTGTCCCGGGAGATCCCACGTGTCGGGAAGTAGGTCATCCGTGGCGTACTCCGCAATCGTCCCGTCGGCGCGGCGGAAGAAAACGCGGTCGAACCGCCACTCATGGATCCACTGGCGGCAGCCGCCGCACGGCGACGCCGTGATTGCGATCGCCGCGAGGTCGCCCGGTCGGAGCCCTTCGCCCGCAGCCTTCGAGATCGCGGAGCGCTCCGCGCAGATCCCGAGCGGATACGCAGCGTTCTCGACGTTCGCGCCGGCGAAGACGCGGCCGTCGCGGGCGAGCGCCGCCGCGCCGACGAAGTAGTTCGAGTACGGGGCGTACGCGTGTCTCGCGGTCGCGTCGGCCTCTGCGAGCAGCTGCTCTCCGGTCATGACCCGAATCCGTACAGGAAGTTGCCGTGCGCCGTCAGCCGAAGTTCCAGCTCGAAGCCGAGCGTGCGCAGTCTCTCGGTCAGCTCGGTGGGGCGCCAGAACTTCTTGACGATGCGGAACTCCCGACCATCGGCGAGCTGCCGCACCTGCCTGTCATCGCCCGGCTCCGTCTCGATCGGGCCGCTGTCGACGACAAAGACGCGGCCAGCGGGAGCGAGTGCGGCGCGCACCGTCCGCCAGAACTCGTCGAAGCGCTCCTCCGGTACATGGGAGAGCCAGAAGCTGAAGAAGACGACGTCAAAGGTCTCCGGCGACCGCCACTCGAAGATGTCTGCGACGACGTGCTCGGCCTCGGCGGTGTTCAACGCCAGGGGCTCGCGGTTCGCGTCGACCGCGACGACACGGTCGGCGACGCGGACGAGCTTCCGCGTCCACAGGCCCGTTCCTGCCGCGAGCTCGAGCACCGACCCGCGGGGCGCGAACGCCTCGAGCGCGGCGTCCGCCTCGGCGACGTCCTCCCACCAGCGCGCGAGCGCGTCCGCCCCGAGCTCGTAGCGGCCGCGGCGGTACCACCAGTCGTCGTATTCCGGCGCCCGCGCCGCGTAGTACTCCTTTTGCTCCTCGACGAGATCCTTCACACCGATACCTCCTCTGCGAGAAATGCGTCTACTCCTGCAAGGGTGGCGGAGAAGCGCGAGGCCCGTGGATCCGGCCGCCGAACGAGCACTGCCGGAATGCCGACGGCTTCGGCGCCGAGGACGTCCGCGACGACGTTGTCGCCGATCATCCACGCCTCGTCGGGCTCGAGCTCATCGAGCACGGACGCGTACGCGAGCGGGTGCGGCTTCTCGTAGCCGGTGTCTGCCGAGCACGAGCACGCGGCGACGAGGCGATCGAGGCCGAGCCCGGCGACGATCGCGCCGAGCTCGGGCACGTGGTTGGACAGGATGGCGTGCGTCCAGCCTTGCCCGCGCAGCTGCTCGAGCGCGAGCAGCGTGTCGTCGAAGAGGCTCCACCCGGCCGGGTCGACATAGAGGCGACGGACGGCGCCGGCGAGCTCGAGCGCACGCGCCGGCGGATAGCCCACGCCCTCGTACGCGCCCGCGAGCAAGGGGTTGACGCCGCCCCACCACCCATCGGCATTCCCGCACAGCTCGACATGCGCCACGTCCGGCCGGTGCCACGGGAAGCCGTCTCGCAAATACGAACGGAAGGTCTCCGCCGAATGACCGTGCCCGGGCTCCTCCGCGTCGAGCACCTCTTCGAGAAGACGGCTCCAGCCCTTCTCGCCACGCCGGTGCGCGAGCGTGCCGTCGAAGTCCCAGATGAGCAGTTTCACGAAACCGCCTGGAAAATCGCGAGCGCGACGAGCGCGCCGACCGCTGCGCCGTACACGACCTCGGACAGCGAGTGGATGCCCGACTCGAGCCGCGTCTGCGCGACGAGCAGCGCCATGATCAGTGTGAGCGAGGAGACGATGAAGCGGTGCTCGTCGCCGACGAGGTACGTCACGGCGACCCACCCCCCGAAGGCGAGTGCCGCGTGGCCGGACGGCAGACCTCCGCGCAGCGGAGTGCCCCTCCCCGTCCACGCCTTTGTCACGATCACGAGGAGAACGACGAGGACGAGTGCCACGAGCGTCAGCGACGCCGGCGCGTTCCGGACACGGTCGAGAACGTGTGTCCCGCGCGTCCCGGCAGCGTCTTCGAAGACGAGATAGCCGACGCCGACCGCGGCGACCGACGCAATGAGGACGGCGCCCGCGGCGATGTCCTTCGCCAGCTTCGCGTTCGGGTCGAAGCTCGTCGTCGAGACGTCGATAACACCCTCGATCGCAGTGTTGAGCATTTCGGCCACGAGGACGAACGCGATCGCGAGGACGAGCGCGACCAACTGCAGCCGCGTAACGCCGAGTGCGATCGCGGCGGCGAAGACGAGGATGGCGGCGAGGAAGTGGAGGCGGAGATTCCGCTGCGTCCGGAGGACGTGGATGATCCCTTCGAACGCGTAGTTGAAGCTGTCGATCAGCGTCGGGGCGCGGCCCGGACCAGGACGGCTCACGCGTAGAGCTCCTCGCGAGCCTCCATGTCGGCGCCATGGTCGTACCCGACGAGATGGAGCAGCGCGTGGACGAGCGGCTTCTGCCACTCGTCGCCGACCACGTGCGGGCAGACGACGACGTCGCCGAGCTGCCGCGGCAGGCCGTCAGGAACCTCGTCGAGCCCGTCCATCGGGAACGCGAGGGCATCGGTCGCCTCGTCGATGCCGAGATGCTCGCTCTTCAGCGCGCGGCTCTCCTCCGGCCCGACGAACGCAAGCCCGAGCTCGCCCGCCTCGACACCCTCGCCCGCGAGGACGCGCCGAGCAAGGTCCACCGCACCCGCCTCGTCGACCTCCTTGCCGGAGCGGTTGTCGACGTCGACGTCGATCATGTGACGCTGATCATCGGGAGCGTTGCGTCCCGGTCGACTCAGTGTGACGCTTGTACGCCTCGACGATCCGCTGCACGAGCTTGTGCCGCACGACATCCTCGTGGCCGAACTCGACGAACGCGATCCCATCAACCGACGAGAGGATGTTCTGCACCTGGATCAGCCCGGACGCCTGCTCGCGCGGGAGATCGATCTGTGTCACGTCGCCGGTCACGACCATCTTCGAACCGAAGCCGAGCCGTGTGAGGAACATCTGCATCTGCTCGGGCGACGTGTTCTGCGCCTCGTCGAGGATTACGAAGCTGTCGTTCAAAGTGCGACCCCGCATAAATGCCAGCGGCGCGACTTCGATCGTGCCGCGCTCCATGAACGTATTGAGCTTCTCCGGATCCATCGTGTCGTAGAGCGCGTCGAAGAGCGGGCGCATGTACGGGTCGACCTTCGCGAGGACGTCGCCCGGCAGGAAGCCGAGGCGCTCGCCCGCCTCGACGGCGGGCCGCGTGAGGATGATCCGCCCGACCTGCCGCTCCGACAACGCGGCGACGGCGAGGGCGATCGCGAGGTAGGTCTTGCCGGTGCCGGCGGGGCCGATCCCGAATGTGACGGTGCAGTTGCGGATCGCGTCGACGTAGCGCTTCTGGGTCACGGTCTTGGGCGTGATCTTCTTGCCGCGGTGCGACCAGACGACGTCCTCGAAGATCTCGCGGACGTCCTCCGCCTGGTCGATCGCGCCGAGGATCGCGTCGACGGTTCCGGCGCCGACGTCTTGCCCGCCCTCCACGAGCTCGACGAGTTCCTCGACGACGGCCTGGGCCTCCGCGACTTTCACCTCGTCGCCGGTCAACGTGAGCCGGTTTCCGCGCAGATTCACGGTGCAGCCGAGCCGCTCCCGCAGGGCGTCGAGTATCCCGTCGCCGATGCCTGCGAGCTCAGCGGCGACATCGTTCGAAACGTCGAGAACCGTTTGCACAAGCCCAGTGTAGGCCCGCTGACCCGTCCGGAGGACTCGTCGCAGAAGCCGCGAAGTTGGCTTCAGCCGGAGGCTCAGCTACCGTTCCGGGCTTCGGGTTGCCCGTCGCACCACTTTTCTTATGCGTCGCAACGGTCTCGTCATCGCCGGTGCTCTCGTCCTTGCCGCAGTCGTCGCGGCGAGTGCGGGCGCTCACTCCACGCCGCAGATCCGTGCGGCGCAGGCACACGCCCGCGCCGTTCGGGCCGAAGTCGAGCAGATCGGAGTCAACCTCGAGGCGACGATCCAGCGCTACGACGGCGCGCAGGTCGAGCTCCAGCAGGTCAAGGCGAGCCTCGCGGCCAACACGCACAAGCTCAGCCTCGCGCGCGCGAACTTCCGCGCGGCGCAGATGCGGCTCATGACGCGGATCTATTCCCTCTACGTCAGCGGGAAGCCGACGACACTCGATGTTCTCGCCGGCGCCCAGAGCCTCTCGCAGGTGATCGACCGCGTCGAGGCGGCGCAGGCCATGAACCAACAGGACACGGCGCTCGGCACCGACGCGCTCCATCTCGAGCACGCTGTCCAGAAGCGCCAGCACGACCTGACGAAGCTCCGCGCGGAGCGTGCGCAGGCCGTGGCCAGCCTCGCGTCGCAGAAGGCACAGATCCAGTCCGCGCTCGCGCGTCAGACGCATCTGCTCGCGTCGATCCACTCGTCGATCCACCAGCTCCAGGTGCAGGAAGCGGCCCACGAGGCGGCGCTTCGGGCCGCAGCCGAGGCCCGGCTCCGCGCGATCGCAGCCGCGAAGGCGGCAGCGGCGACGCAGCCGCAGAGCAACGGCTTTCCGGAGATTCCGCCGATCCTCGGCACCGGGGCCGGACATCCGGAGGCGGCGAGGATCGCGCTCCAGTACCTCGGCGTCCCGTACGTCTGGGGCGGCGCGAGCCCGAGCGGCTTCGACTGCTCCGGCCTCGTGATGTACGTCTACGCGCAGCTCGGGATCTCACTCCCGCACTACACCGTCTCGCAGTGGGACGTGACCGAGCCGATCTCGACGTCCCAGATGGAGCCGGGCGACCTCGTCTTCTTCGACTCTCTCGGCCACGTAGGGATCTACATCGGCGGCGGGCAGTTCGTCGACGCGCCGCATACAGGCTCGGTCGTGCGGATCGACAGCCTCGCCGCATGGGGCGGATCGTTCGTGGGCGCACGCCGCGTTCCTTAGAGCTCGCGAGTGCTACGCACTCGCTCGCTGTTGGCGGAACTCCGCGCGCCCGAGAGCGCGGTCTCGGGCGCGCTCCGTGCTGAAGGGCTTGGCTGGATATCTGGCTCCGCGACGGTTCGTTCGTGGCGCGGCCGGTCGTGCGCCTAGCGGCGCAGGAGCGGCAGCGCGCCTTCGTCGGGCCTCCGCGTAAGCCCGGCTGCGCCGAGTCTTACGCTTCGGCCTCTGCGCCGCTTGACCCCGTCACCGATCCGTCGCACGGTTCCAGATCAATGCCCGTCCGCATCAGGGCAGAGGTAATTGCAGTGCCGATTCGGCGGCAGGCGTGGCTCTCGTAGTCGGCTGCAAAGTCGATCATCATCGTCCCGAACCCTTCCGGCCCCTGACCGACCACCCGCCGGGCCGATCCCAAGACGAGAGCACGCTTACTCATGAGAGATCCGACCTAGGCGAGCTTTTCGCGGACGATCTGGCTCACTTGCGAGCCGTCGGCGCGGCCGGCGATCTGCGGCATCACATCTGCCATCACGCGGCCCAGGTCGGCCATTTTCGTCGCGCCGACTTCGGCGATGACGTCGTCGACGATCTCCTCGATCTCGTCCTCGGAGAGCGGCTCCGGCATGAACTCCTCGAGAATCTCGAGCTCGCGTTCCTCCGCCTCCGCCTGCTCCTCGCGGTCGCCGGCGCGGAACGCCTCGGCCGCCTCAACCCGCTTCTTCCGCTCGCGCTGCATGACCTGCAGCTCCTCCTCTTCGGAAAGGGGCCGCTGCAGCTCTTTCTCGGACTTCTTGAGCGCGTCGAGGATGAGGCGCAACGCGTCGCGGCGCTCGCCGTCGCGCGCCTTCATGGCGTCCTTGATCTCCTCGTCGATCTCCTCGATCAAGCTCATACCCAACCGCCCATGACATGCCAGTGGAGATGAAAGACCGTCTGCCCCGCGCTCGGGCCGACGTTGACGGCCACACGGTAATCCGTCAAGCCCTCGCGCGCCGCAACATCCGCCACGAACTCGAGCATCCGCTTCGCCTCGTCGGCCGGGAACTCGCCGATGTCGCGGAACGTGTCGACGTGCCGCTCCGGGATGACGAGGAGATGCACCGGCGCCTGAGGGCTGATGTCGCGAATCGCAACGAAGCCGTCGGTCGCCGCGACGTGGTCGCCTCCGCGGTAGAGCGTGCAGAAGAGGCAGTCGTCATTCACGCGGCGAGGACTCCCTCGTCTGAGACGCCGCCCGCACGGACCCGGACTAACTCCCCCAGCGGCGCGGCTCCGGGCACAAGCCATGGCGAGTAGTCGTCGCCGTACCCGCGGCCGGGGCGGTCGACGAGCACCGCGTCCTCCGCGCCGAGCTTCGAGCGCCAGTGCGCGAGGCAGGCGTCGTGCGAGGCGGCGCGAAGCCGCGCACCACGCTCCTTCTTCACGCCGGGGGGCACAGGATCGTCGGCGGCGGTGACGGTGCCGGGACGCGGCGAGTACGGGAACACGTGCACTTTGGTGATCCCGGCCGCGGCGACGGTGCGCAGCGTCTGCTCGAAGGCGCGTTCGTCCTCGGTCGGGAAGCCGACGATGACGTCGCTCGTGAGGTTGAACTCGCCGCGTAGCGGTTCGAGGCGGCGGAGGTACGTCGCGACCGAGTAGCGGCGCCCCATGTCGCGGAGCACGCCGTCGTCCCCCGACTGGAGCGGCACGTGCAGGTGGCGGCTCGCGGTCGGGGTCTCGCGCAGCGCGGCGATGAGCTCGTCGTTCACGTGGTTGATCTCGATCGAGGAGAGCCGCAGGCGTTGCAGGCCGGGCGTCTCCCCCGCCTCGCGCACGAGCCGTGGCAGGTCGTAGCCGGCTGCGCGGTCGCGGTAGCAGCCGAGATTGATCCCCGTGAGGACGATCTCGCGGTGCCCCTGCGCGACGCGGCGGCGGATCTCTCCGAGCACGGCGTCGGCGGCGCGACTCCGCGACGAGCCGCGCACGAGCGGGATCACGCAGAAGCGGCACGAGAACGAGCAGCCGTCCTGCACCTTGACGAACGCGCGCACGCGATCGAGGCGTGCGTCGGTCTGGACGCAGCCGATCGCGCCGACATCGCCCGCGACGATCTCCGGCGTCAGTTCGCTCCTCTCCGCGACAACGACGACGTTCTCCGGGAGGCCTGCGAACGCGTCGCCTGCGAGGTTCGCGCCGCAGCCGGTGACGTAGACACGCTGGTGCGTCCGCGCCGCGCGGGCGGCTTCCTTGCGCGACTTCGCGACTGCCTCGTTCGTCACGCAGCACGTATTGACGACGGCGACGTCGGCGCCGAGGTCGCGCTCGGTGTGGCCGTCGGCGAGCAGCCGCTCGCGCACCGCGTGCGCGTCGACGTGCGAGACCTTGCAGCCGAGGAAACGGACGGCGAACGTTGTCATGAGCGGAATTCGAGCAGGTCCGCGGCCCAGCCGTCGCGGACGCTACGACTGACCGAGACCCAGCCCTCGACGGTCGGCGCGTCGCGCTCGAGGTAACCGGACGTGATCGCACGCGGCACATCGAGCGTCGGGAGGATCCCCTCGACGACGTCGAGCGCGATGTTCAGCACGGCGAGCTCGGCCGCCGGCGGCTCGGCCACGAGCTCGACCTCGACGCCGTTCGCGACAGCGTTGGCTGACGTGACCTCGAGCGCGACCTCGTCGAGGTCGAGTGCGGCGACCGGCGCGAAGCCGAGCTTCGCCGCCGCGATGGAGAGGACACCGGAGCCGCAGCCGACGTCGACGAGGCTGGACGGTTCGACCGCCTGGAGCAGCTCGAGACAAAGCCGCGTCGTTGGATGTGCGCCGGTGCCGAACGCGCGGCCGGGATCGATCACAACCGCAGTCGCACCGTCGGGCGGTGCCTCCCACGGCGGCCCGACCCAGAGCCGGCCGACGGTCACGCCGTGATGGAAGGCGCGCCACCCGTCCTCCCAGCCCTCGCGGACGTCCTCGACCTCGACGACGTCGAAGCCGATCGGTGGCTCGTCCGCGTAGACGGCGAACGCGCCGTCGAGCTCCTCGACGCCTTCCGGGAAGATGTGGAGGAGTAGCGCGAGCTCCGGCTCGCCGCCGACGATCACATAACGATTCAGCGGAACGCGCTCTTGAGCTTGTCGAAGAACCCGTCCGGCTTGTCGTACGTCCGCTCGGTGGTGTGCTCGTCGAACTCACGGAGGAGCCGACGCTGCTCGTCGGTCAGCTGCCGGGGCACGAGGACGTTGACGAGAATCCGCTCGTCGCCGCGGCCGAAGCCCTGGAGGACGGGCATGCCGCGGCCGCGCAGGACGACCATCTCGCCCGGTTGGGTGCCCGGCTGAACCTCGAGCTCCTCCTCGCCGTCGAGCGTCGGGATCGTAATCGTCGCACCGAGCGCGGCCTGCGTGATCGTGACGCCGACGGTCGCGTAGACGTCGTCGCCCTCGCGCACGAACCGCTCGTCGGGCCGGATCCGCACCTCGACGTACGCGTCGCCCGCGCCGTCGCCGGTCACGCCGGCGTGACCCTCCCCGCCGAGGCGGATCCGCTGGCCGTCGTGAATGCCGGCCGGGATCTCGACCGTCAACGTCCGCTCCTCGATCACCCGACCGCCGCCTCGGCACTCGCCGCACGGCGTCTCGATCCGCTTGCCCGAACCGGCGCAGTCGGGGCACGCCTGCGTGCGGACGAACTCGCCGAACACGCTGCGCGCCACGTGCTGGAGCCGCCCGGCGCCGCCGCAGGTCGGGCACGTCGAGACTTCCGTACCGGGCTCCGCGCCGTTCCCGCCGCAGCGCGTGCACATGACCGCGACCTCGAACCGCACGTCGCGCGAGACGCCGTGCGCCGCCTCGACGAGATCGATCTCCACGGCTGCGGCCAGGTCGGCGCCCCTCCCACGTCCCGGCCGGCCGCCGAAGAGGACGTCGTCGCCGAAGAAGGCGGAGAAGAGGTCGGCGAGGTTGCCGAAGTCGACATGCCCGGGCTGGAAGCCGCCACTGCGAAGGCCCGCGTGGCCGTAGCGGTCGTAGAGCGCGCGGGTCTCGCTCTTCGAGAGCACCTCGTACGCCTCGACGACCTCCTTGAACCGCGCTTCGGCGTCCGGCGCGTCGGAGACGTCGGGATGGAGCTCGCGCGCCAGGCGGCGGAACGCCTGCTTGATCTCGGCGTCGTCGGCGTCCCGCGAGACGCCGAGCAGCTCGTAGTAGTCGCGATCGGTCGTCGCCATCAGGCTTCGTCGTAGATCGACTCGACGAAGCGGGAGAGCTCGAGCGCGGCCGAACGGACGGCTCCGAGCGCCTTCTCGTAGTCCATCCGCACCGGCCCGACGAGGCTGACGACACCGAGCGCGCGGTGGACGAGGCCGTAACACGCGCCGACGAGGGCGACCTCCGCAAGACCCGGGTGCGCGAGCTCGTGCCCGAGCCGCACGTACGGTCGCTGCGACGCGCTCGGCCGGCCGATCACGTCGAGCATGTCGGCGCGGCGCTCGACGAGCTCGAACAGGCTGCGATACGCATCGAGCTCCTCAGCGCGAACCTCGCCGAGCAGGTCGGCCGCGCCGCCGACGTAGAGACGCTGCTCTGCAGAGACGAGCTCGGTGAACGCCGGACGAAGCGCGTCGAGAAAAGCATGCTCGCGTGGCGAGAGGCCCGGATCTTCGAAACGGCGCGCCAGCAGGCCCGTGCCGAGCTGGAGACCGGATACGGCCTCATTGAGATAGTCGCCGGCCCACACCGCGAGGCCCTGGTCGACAGGCTCCTCGAAGTGGAAAAGTCGCTTCGACACGCCGCCGGCGGACGTGATGACGACCACCATCACGAGCTGCGGCTGTAGGAGGAGCACTTCGACGTGACGGATGTGCGTGACCTCGAGCGGCGGCGCAGAGACGAGGGCCAGAAGGCGCGTCACCTGCGAGAGCATCTCCGTCGTGGCCTGCAGCGCCGACTCGACCTCGGTGCCGGTCGTAGCGAGGTCGAGCGGGAACGCAGGCGGCTGCGGCTCGAGGTGGCCGAGCAGGTCGTCGGCGAAATAGCGGTACCCCGCCTCGGTGGGGACCCGTCCCGCGGACGTGTGCGGGTGCGTGAGCAGGCCGCGCGTCTCGAGCTCCGCGAGCTCGGTGCGCACGGTCGACGGCGAGACGCGGAGGTCGGAGCGTTCGACGAGCGTCTTCGACCCAACCGGCTGTTTCGTCGTGACGAACTCCTCGACGACTCGCCGGAGGATGGCGCTCTGCCGCTCGCTGAGCTGCATCGTTTCCGTCATTTGCAGGAGATTTTAGCCGGAGCCTCGGCAGGCACAGCCGCCGGCGCTAGGCGAGGATCTCCGCGGTGACGCCGCCGCCGAGGAAGCGTCCCCGCCGCGTGAGCGTGAGCGAGCCGTTCGACTCGACGGCGAGCCCCAGCCCCTCAGCCCGCTCGAGCCCTGCGGGATCGAGCGCGGAGCGCAGCCCGTCGACGAGCAACGGCTCGTCGAGCCTGAGCCCGAGCATCACGCGCTCGCGCGCCCGGACGTCCTCGTCGAGGCACTCGACCTCGCGCTCCGGCAGCTGCCCTGCCGCGAGTGCGCCGAGATACCGCGCGAGACCCGGCGTGTTCCGCAAGCGCAGCCCTTCGATTGTGCTGACCGCGCCGATCCCGAGCCCGAGGTAGTCGCGGCCGAGCCAGTAGGCCAGGTTGTGCCGCGCGCGAAGGTCCCGCCCACTCGCGTCGGTCCGGCAGAAGTTGGCCGTCTCGTACCAGCGGTAGCCGGCTCCGGTAAGGCGGTCAACGACGCGCTCGAAGTAATCCTCGAGCGCCTCGGCCTGCCGCTCCAGCTCGGCTCCCCAGGCGTGGGTGAAGCGCGTCCCCGGCTTCGCCTCCAGCTCGTAGCAGGACAGGTGCTCCGGCTCGAGCGCGAGCGCGCCGTCGAGGTCGGCGTCTAGGTCGGCGGCGCTCTGGCCGGGAATCCCATAGATGAGATCGAGAGAGATGTTGTCAAATCCGGCATCACGGAGATGATGCACGGCACGTCGGACGTCGTCCGGCCCGCCAACACGCTCGAGCACTTGCAGGAGCTCCGGCTTGAACGTCTGCGCACCGAGCGACACACGTGTCACGCCGGCCGACCGCAACGCCGCGGCGAGCTCCGGCGTGACCGTTTCGGGATTCGCCTCGACCGTTACATCCTCCGCCGGCGGCAGCGCTTCGAGCAGTCGCAGAAGCTCGGGCAGAGCGGTGAAGGTCGGCGTGCCGCCGCCGAGGAAGATCGTCTCGACCTGGTCGGCAAGGCTCGCGCGCTCGAGCTCCAGCTCGCGGAGAAGCGCGTCGACGTAGGCGGCGTGCTGTCCCCCGCGCCCCACAACGGTGACGAAGTCGCAATAGCCGCACCGGTGCGCGCAGAACGGGAGATGGACGTAGAGATGCCGAGCTCCAGCTCCGGCTCGGCTCAAGACCGGCTCCGTCGAGCCAACGCCGGCACTCACGACTTCTGCCCTTGACCGATGTTGAGCACCGCGAGGAACGCCTCCTGCGGAACCTCGACCGCGCCGACCTGCTTCATCCGCTTCTTGCCCTTCTTCTGGTTCTCGATGAGCTTGCGCTTGCGCGAGATGTCGCCGCCGTAACACTTCGCGAGCACGTCCTTCCGCTTTGCCTTCACCGTCTCGCGCGCGATGACGCGTGCGCCGATCGCCGCCTGGATCGCGACGTCGAACATCTGGCGCGGGATCTCCTCGCGGAGCTTCTCGACGAGGAGACGACCGCGGTCGTATGCGAAGTCGCGATGAACGATGAGCGAGAGCGCGTCGACCGGCTCCGTCGCGACGAGGACGTCGACGCGGACGAGGTTGCCGAGCTTGAAGCCGGCGAGGTCGTAGTCGAACGACGCGTAGCCGCGCGTGCGCGACTTCAGCTGGTCGTAGTAGTCGAGGACGATCTCCGCGAGCGGCAGCTCGTACGTCAGATGGACGCGCTCCGGCGACAGGTACTCGAGCTTCTCGAACGTGCCGCGGCGCTCGTTGTTGAGCTCCATCACAGCGCCCACGTATTCCTTCGGGACGATGATCGAGGCCGCGACGTACGGCTCCTCGACCTCCTCGACCTCGCGCGGGAACTCGGCTGGGTTGTGCACCTCGATGAAGTCGACGTCGTTCTTCTCCTTGACGCGGTACGCGACGTTCGGCGCGGTCACGAGCAGGTCGAGGTCGAACTCGCGCTCGAGCCGCTCGCGCACGATCTCCATGTGGAGAAGCCCGAGGAAACCGCAGCGGAAGCCGAAGCCGAGTGCGTTCGACGTCTCCGGCTCGTAGAAGAGGGCGGCGTCGTTGAGCTTCAGGCGCTCGAGCGCGTCGCGAAGCTCGGGGTATTCGTCGGAGTCGGTCGGGAAGAGCCCGGCGAAGACCATCGGCTTGACGTCCTTGTAGCCGGGTAGCGGTTCGCTCGCGGGCTGCTTGACGGAGGTGAGCGTGTCGCCGACGCGGAGGAGCGAGACGTCCTTCAGGCCGGTGATGACGTAACCGACCTCGCCGGCGGAGAGCGTCTCGACAGGTGTCATCGTCGGCGAGAAATAGCCCAGCTCCTCGGCGTCGAAGCGCGTCCCCGTGGCCATCGTCCGCAGGCCTTCACGCGTCGAGAACGAGCCGTCGACCATGCGGACGAACGCCACGACCCCGCGGTACTGGTCGTAGGAGGAGTCGAAGACGAGCGCGCGGGCGGGCGCGGCGCTGTCGCCGGCGGGGGGCGGGACGCGTTCGACGATCGCGTCGAGCACGTCCCCCACGCCGATACCCGTCTTCGCCGAGATCCGCAGGACGCGCGTCGGGTCGTCGCCGAGCAGGTCAGCGACCTCGACCGACGTGCCGTCGGGGTCGGCCGCGGGGAGATCGATCTTGTTCACGACCGGGACGATCTCGAGGCCGTTCTCGATCGCGAGATAGGCGTTGGCGAGCGTCTGCGCCTCGATCCCCTGGGCGGCGTCGACGACGAGGAGCGCGCCCTCGCACGCCTGCAGGGAGCGCGATACCTCGTACGTGAAGTCGACGTGCCCCGGCGTGTCGATGAGGTTGAGCTCGTGCCCCTTCCACGAAACCCGCACGGCCTGCGCCTTGATCGTGATGCCGCGCTCGCGCTCAAGCTCCATCGAGTCGAGAAGCTGGTCGCGCATCTCACGCGCGGACACCGCCTCGGTCACCTCGAGGATGCGATCGGCGAGCGTCGACTTGCCGTGGTCGATGTGCGCGATGATCGAGAAGTTGCGAATGCGGCCTTGTTCCATCCCGCGAGCGATGGTACTGAGGCCTGTCGCTCGCGGACACGGCCGGCCGGGCCAAGGCCCCCACCGCACCCCGCCCAGGGTGGGCCGCTTCCCTCGCCCTCGAGGCAGACGCTATCGCCCGAGTGGGTCTGGCTGTTACCTCGTGGATTGCGTCGGCCGTGGGGTTGTCTGCGGAGGTGGCCGAGCGTAGGATCGGCCGCGAGTTCCTGCATTCCTTCGGGGAGAACTCGAGGAGGACGAGCATGAGGGCTGGGCGTGTGCTGGGTGCTCTTGTCGCGTTGCTTGGTGTGTTCGGTGTGGCTGCTGCCCTCGCTTCGGGAGGGGTGAGTTGGGGTACGGCGGTTGAGGTGCCGGGCACGGCTGCCCTCAACACCGGAGGCAACGCCGAAGTGCTTTCCGTCTCGTGCGCCGGCGCAGGTAACTGCGCCGCGGGCGGCTCCTACTCCGTCGGCTCCCTCGACAGCGGCCAGGCGTTCTTGGTGAGCGAGAAGAACGGGATCTGGGGCACCGCGATCAAGGTTCCCGGCATGGCTGTCCTCAACACCGGCGGCAACGCCGAAGTACTTTCGGTCTCGTGCAGCGGCGCCGGCAGCTGCGCGGCCGGCGGCTTCTACTGGGACAGCTCCGACCTCGGGCAGGCGTTCGTAGTGAGCGAGAAGAACGGGGTCTGGGGCGCCGCGATCGAGGTGCCGGACCTGGCAGCCCTCGACACCGACGGCGGCGCCCTTGTGTACTCGGTCTCGTGCGCCAGCGCCGGAAACTGCGCGGCCGGCGGCCAGTACCAAGACAGCTCCAACAACACACACGCGTTCGTAGTGAACGAGAAGAACGGGGTCTGGGGCACCGCGGTCAAGCTGGCGGGCACGGCAGCCGTTGGCGGCTGGGTGAACTCCGTCTCGTGCGCCAGCGCGGGCAACTGCGCGGCCGGCGGCACCGGGTTCGTGGCGGATGAGAAGAACGGGGTCTGGGGCACCGCGAAGGCCGCTGTCGGTGATGTGTTCTCGGTCTCGTGCGCGAGCGCAGGGAACTGCGCGGCCGGCGGCTTGTACGAGCGCGGCTCGCGAGAGCAGGCGTTCGTGGTGAGCGAGAAGAGCGGCGTGTGGGGCACTGCGGTCAAGTTTCTGGGGATGGCCCTCGTCAGCACCCCCGGCCCGCCCGGAGTGCTTTCGGTCTCGTGCGCCAGCGCAGGCGACTGCGCGGCCGGGGGCTTCTACGTCGACGGCTCCCGCCACATTCAGGCGTTCGTCGTGAGCGAGAAGAACGGGGTCTGGGGCCAGGCGATCAAGGTTCCGGGCACAGTCAACACCGGGGGCCAGGCCGAAGTGTTGTCGGTCTCGTGCGCCAGCACGGGCAACTGCGCGGCCGGCGGTAAGTACTACGCCTCCAACCACGAGCAGGCGTTCGTCGTCGGCGAGAAGTACGGGGTCTGGGGTACCGCGATCAAGGTTCCCGGCACGGCAGCCCTAAACACCGGCGGCGAAGCCTTCACGGACTCGGTCTCGTGCGCCAGCACAGGCAAGTGCGTGGCCGGCGGTCGCTACTCCACCGCCTACCGGTCTCAGGCGTTCGTGACAGCACCGTAACCGCCAAAGCCTGTACTCGAGGGCCGGGAGCATCGTGCCGAGCTTCACGCCGACCTGGCTCCCGGCGGGTAAGCCCGAAGCGGTGACGGCGGCGGCCGGCACGAGTTGAGCTTCGCCAACGGAGCCGTCTTCTCGTCAATCGACGTCTCTGCGATCACGAGCAGCTGGGACGACGCGCACATCGACGCCCGGCCCAGACCAACCGCAGACGTCTGGCTCAAGCGGCCCGGCGCCGCAGCCGCGACAACGTCTCAAGCTCATTGACGCCCAGCAACCGGCATGCGCCGAAAAAGGCCGCGTAGCCGAGGACGAGAGCACCGCCAAGGGAGACGATCTGCGCCGTCAGCGACTGTCCGAACGCCGAGTCGAGACCGTCCCACACCCACCAGGCGACCGCAGCGAGCACGGCCGACGCAACGCCGACGAACAGGAAGCTCCGCGTGGTCTCCTCCATCCCGAAGCTGCCGAGCCTCCGCCGGAAGAGGACGATCAGCGCCGCCGTCCCGGCGATGTTCACGATCGAGGTGGAGAGCGGGATCCCCCAGATCCCGAACCGGTAGAAGACGGCATCCATCGCCGCGTTGACGCCGAGGTTGAGGAGGGCGACGAGACTCGGGATCCACGGCTGCTGCCGCGAGAAGAAGCCGCGGTTCAGCATGAGCATCGTCCCGTTGAACGTGAGCCCTAGCGCAAAAGCGGCGAGGCACGGCGCGACGACCTTCGTGTCGGCGGCCGTGAACGCGCCGTGCTGGTAGAGGAGCCGGACAATCGGCGTCGCCAACACGGCGGCCGCAGCGCTCGCCGGGACGAGGAGGAAGCAGATCAGGCGCAGGCCCATCGCGACGGTCCGCTTGAACGCGTCCCAGTCCTCCCGCGCCACATGCCGCGAGAGGAGAGGGAACAGCACCGTCGCGACCGCAACCGAGAACACGCCCTGCGGGAGCATGTAGAGGCGAAACGCGCGGACGATCGCCGCAGGCGCAAGCGTTGGATCGAGCAGGTTCGTCGCGAAGAGCTGGTCGATCGCGGCGTTGATGTTGATCAGGCCGAGCCCGATCGTCACCGGCAGCATGAGCTTGAACGTCTGCCTCACCGCCGGGTCGTGGATGTCGATCACCATCCGGAGCCGGTCGTCGCGCCCGCGCAGCCACGGCAACGGCAGCAGGAACTGGACGATCGTCGCGATCAGGATGAAGACGGCGTAGTAGTAGAGGCGCGTCGACTTGAGGTCGGAGCTCTGCACGCCGAGCCCGAGTCCCAGCAGGATGATCGCGTTCCAGGCGATCGGGGTCAGCGCGGGGACGGTGAAGTGGTCGTAGCTGTTGAGGATCCCGACGACGATGCCGGTCAGCCCGAGGACGAGCACGATCGGGAAGAGGATGCGGGAGAGGGCGACGGCGAGCGTCCCGTATTGGTCGCCTGGGCCGTAGTGGAAGATCTCCATCACCCACGGCGCGATCACGACGAACAGCGCGGTCAGGCCGCCGAGGCCGAGCAGCATCAACCAGAACAGCGACGACGCGACCCGCCACGCGCGCTTCGCCTCTCCCTTCACGAGGAGGTCGCTGAAGACCGGGACGAACGCGGCCGAGAGTGCCGAATCGGCGACGAGCGCCCGGACGGTGTTCGGGATCAGAAACGCGATCTCGAACGCGTTCACCTGGCCGGAGATGCCGAAGACCGCCGCCTGCGCGATCTCGCGGACGAGGCCGACGATCCGGGAAAGCCCGGTCGCGACCGCGAAGATGACCCCGGAACGCACGAGCCCCTTCCCCGAGTCCGGCGTCTCCTGCGCAACCGCAGGCGGGACGACACCGACGCCGATCTGCGTGGCGAGACCCTCCTCGTCCAACGCTTCAGCCTCGAGGCTCGCGAGAACGCCGCGTTCGCGCTCGGGGCGCAGGACCATCGTCGACTTCTCGTCCGGCTCGGTCGCGAAGTAGGACGGCTTCCCCTGCTCGCGGCGACGGCGGTCGCGTTCCAGCCGCCGCTCCTCGCGCTCCCGCTCGGCCTCGTCCACGGAAGGCAGCATAAGGAGAGGGGTTGCTACCATCGCCCGGCCCTCGCGCGCCCGAGGGCACTTTCACGAGATGCCGAACATCAAGCAACAGGAGAAGCGCGTTCGCCAGGCCACCAGGCAGCGGCAGGAGAACCTCCGTTGGCGCTCGACTGCGAAGACGCTCATGCGGCGGCTACGTGAGGCGGCCGAGTCTGGCGACGCAGAGGCGACGCAGACCGCGCACCGCGAGCTCGTGCGCTGGCTCGACCGCGCCGTCTCAAGCGGCGTCCTCCACAAGAACACCGTCGCGCGCCGCAAGTCGCAGGCCGCGAGGCTCGCCGCGGGCGAACCCGCCGCCTAGCGCTACTTCGCGGGACGCGTGATCTCGACGAGCGTCCGCTCGACCTGAAGGTCTGCGGGGAGCCGCGAGCCACCCCTCGTTCCCGCCTCGAGCTCTGCGAGCCGGACCGTCGCCCGCGCAAGCTCGTCGGCCGAGAAGTTGCGAGCCTGGCGCGCGGATTTCTCGGCAACGAACGGATGCACCTTGAGACGCGAGGCGATCTCGCTCGGGCGGACGCCCTCGTCGGCGAGCGCTGCAATCTTCCGGACGCGGCCGACGTGGCTGACGAGCGAACCGATGATCCGCATCAGCTCTCCCGAGCGCGGGCGGTGGGAGCGCTCGAGCAGCGACTCCGTTGCACGGAGCGTGCCCGCGACGTCGCGACTTCCCCACGAGTCGGTGACGGCGAAGATCGGCGTCTCGGCGCGTCCGACGGCGAGCTCCTCGACGACGGCGCGCGTGATCGGCTCGCCGTTCGCCCACGTGGCGAGCTTCTGGATCTCGGAAGACAGGTCGCCGACGTCCTCCCCGACCGCCTCGACGAGCGCCCGGCAGGCGTCGCGGTCGATCGTCGCGCCGAAGCGCGCGAACTGATCGCCGACCCACTCGGGCAGTTGCTTCTTCCCCACTTCGTACGTGTGCGTCTCGCCGGCCTTGCCAACCGCCTTCGCGAGCGCAGCATCCTTCTTGAGCCCATCCCCGACGAGCACCAGAACCGTGTCGGGAGCCGGCGACGCGAGGTACTCCTCGATCTCCTTGACATCGGCGACCTTCCACGCCTCAACGCCGTCGACGACAACCGCTCGCGATTCGCCGCCGAAGAGCCCGAGCGAATTGCAGGCCGACACGGCGTCGGCGCCGGACGCCTCGGACGCGTGGAGGCTCTCCGTCGCGTCTTCACCGACGCGCGACCGGAGACGCTGCATGGCGAGCGCGATCTTCGGTCGGTCGCTCCCGGTAAAGAGATAGACCGGCTTCAGCGCGCGTTCGTTGGCCACGCCGCCAAGCATAGGCTGCTGCCCCGACCGCACCCAGGCCGAGCACCGCGGCCCAGCGACCGGACGTGATCTGCGCGCCCGGCACGCTCCCGAACCCACGCGCGCATGTCGCGACGAACCACGCGCCCCAGCCGTTGAGCGATGCGAGCGCGGATGCGACCGGCGGGGCGAACGGAGCGATCGCCGCCGTCACGAGCGCCAGCCCGAGCACCTCCACGACGACGGGAACAGCAACGACATTCGCGGGAACCGTCACGAGCGAGATCTGGCCGAACTGCAGCCACGTCACCGGCGCGGTCGCGAGGCCGCACGCGGTCGATACGCCGATCAGCTGTGCGAGCGGGCGCGAGACCGGATAGCCCTCGAGCGCGCGGACAACGCGGGGGGTGACGATGAAGATCGCAGCCACCGCGGCGAACGAGAGCTGGAAGCCGGCGTCGAGAAGCGCGTACGGATTCCATGCGAGGAGGACGGACGCGCCGACGAGGAGCGCCTGCCAGCGATCGCGCTGCCGCGCGGCAAGCCATGCAAGTGAGCCGAGCGCCGCGGCGATCCCGGCGCGCACGACGGAGGGATGGAGGCCGACCGCAAGCGCGTATGCGGCGACGGAGGTGAGCGCAGCGACCTCGGCTGCGATCCGGCCAAGACCCACGAGAAGCGCGATCCCCGCAACCGCGAGCGCAATCGTCGAGACTTTCAGGCCGTCAACCGCGAGACAGTGGTACAGACCCGACGCGCGGAAGTCGGCGAGCAGCGACTGCCCGACGAGGTTGGACCGCCCGAGAACGATCGCCTCGACGACGCTTCGCCGCTCGCCGCTCAAACCCCGGACGCTGTCGCCCGCGAGCCACCGCTCGACGTCGTCGCCGAGCCCGTAGATCCCACCGCGCCGCCCGACAACGCGCCACGGCCCCTTCGATCGAAGGACCACGTGGATTCCCTGCCGTCGTAGCCAGGTCGCCTGGTCGAAGCCGCTCGACGGGCCGGTCGGGGCGCGAAGCTGCGCGAGCAGTGAGACGTCGGCGCCCTGCGGCGGCGCGCGTCCGAGCGGCAGCTCGAGGTAGACCGACTCGTGCGGCCTGAGCGTCCCCCACCGGAGGAGTACGGCTCGTGCGCGCTGGTCGAAGCTGCCGGCCTTCGGTGGCTCGTCGACCTCGACGACCGCCTGCTCGACCGTGCCGATCCGGGAGACAAGCACACTTCGATCGAGCTCGGCGAGCCGGACGCTTCCCAACGCCCAGCCGCCGAGCGCGACCGCCACCGCCACGGCACCGACGCGAGATCGCGGCTCGGTGACGACAAGCGCGAGCGCGCCTGCGGTGCCCGCGGCGCACGCGAACGGAAAGACCGGCACACGTGCGGCGTTCGCGAGCGCACAGCCCAGACATACGGCACCCATAACGACATGCGGCAGCCGCCACCTCAAGTCACGGGATCACGAGTCCTTTCAGCTGCGCCAGGTGCGCGGGCCCGATGCCGGGTACGCCTTCGAGCTCCGAAACCGAGTGGAAGGCGCCGTGTTGCTGCCGGTAGTCGAGGATCTTCTGTGCGGTCACCGGCCCGATCCCGGGGAGCGCCTCGAGCTGCTCGAGGGTCGCGGAGTTGAGATCGAGCGGTGCGGACGGCGACGAGCCGGCAGGGGAGGAGTCCGCCGCGACGCCGCCCGCGCCGCTTCCCGGGACGACGATCTGCTCCCCGTCGGCGACCGGCGCCGCGAGGTTGACCGCGTCGAGCTGTGCCTTCCGAGTCGCGCCACCGGCGGCGACGATCGCGTCCTCCACGCGGGAGCCGGCGGGAACTGCGTGCAGCCCCAGACTCCGGACGTCGCCCGCGACATCGACGACGAGTAGCTTCGCGGACGCCGCGGGCTTCCCGGCACGCGCGGGCAACGGCGTGTAGCTCGACGCCGCCGCGGAACCTGCACCGCCGCCTCCGAAGTGCCGCAGCGCAAGAACGATCACGACGGCGATCGCCAGCGCACCGCCGAAGAACTGCCTGCGCGAGAGAGCCGGAAGGCGAAGATCCATGCCTCCAGCGTCGCGGGAGAACAGCCAAGTGTCCGTTGAGACTTCCCGGCGATAGGGTCACGGGATGGCCGACTGGGTGACGATCTCCGCCCTCGCCTCCGCGGGCGGCACTCTCGTCCTCGCGGGCGTGACCGTCGCGTCCGTCCGCTCCGCGAACCGCGCCGCGCGCGTCGCGGAGCAGTCGCTCCTCGCCGCGCAGCGCCCCTTGCTCGTCCAGTCGCGCACGGACGACCCGCTGCAGAAGGTCGGCTTTCACGACGACGTCTGGCTCTACGCGCCGGGCGGCCAGGGCGCAGCCGTTGCGACCGACGAAGCCGTCTATCTCGGCATCGCGGTCCGCAACATCGGAACGGGAATCGCGGTGCTCCACGGCTGGCATCTCTTCCCCGCGATTCAGCTCGGCCCCGACATGCAGCCGACCCCGCTCGCCGATCTCACTCTGCTGACACGCGACCTCTACATCGCCCCCGGCGATGTCGGCTTCTGGCAAGGCGCGCTGCGCGACCGGTCGTCGCCGGACTTCGCCGAGGCGCGCGCCGCGATCGAGACGCAGCAACGGATGAGCGTCGACGTCCTGTACGGCGACTTCGAGGGCGGCCAGCGCGCGATCACGCGCTTCCTGCTCACACCCCGGGAAGGCGAGGACGGCGTGCGCTGGATCGCCACAGTCGGGCGCCATTGGAACGTCGACCGCCCGCAGCCGCGCGAGCGCTAGTGCCGGTAGCCCCAGGTCGTCGCCTCCTGAGCTTCCGCGGGGAGGACGAGCTGCGGAGCAGGAGCCCAGTTGCCGGGCGTGACCTGGTAGATGCCACCCGCCGGCGCGCCGTCGCACCCGGAGGTCTGCACGGCGACGAGCGCAGTGTTGTCCGGCAACCAGCCGAGAGCCTGTGACGACATCGCGTCGGGGAACGCGGAGACAAGCGGCCCTCCGTTTCCCTGTTGGAAGTCCGCCCACGTCGCAATGCCGCATGCCCCGAACGAGTCCTCGAGCAGGAGCCACTTGCGGTTGGGCGACGCCTGCACGAAGTACCAGCCCCTCAACGGAACCTTGCCCTTGTAGGTGGGAAGGTGCCGCCGCAGCACGCTGACTGAGGAGCCGTCGGCTTTGCGGAGGACGATCGAGTTCGGGCACGCCGCATACTTCCCACCGTTCGGGGCGGGCCACGACGTGCAACCCCAGTGGAGGCGCGTTTGCTTGGACGATCCGGTCGCGCTCAGTCGTACGAGACGCTGCCCCTTCGCGTCGATCGAGTAGAGGTGACCGTCAGCGCCGAGCAGCGGGCGCTGAAGGGCCTGCTGAGGCGGAAGGCCCTGCGGTAAGGAGAACCCGCGGAGGTATCCGTCCAGCCGCCAGTACGGCCAGCGGTCGGATCGCTGGACGAGAACCACGGCATGCTGGATGTACCGACCGTCGTGCGCGTATGGCCCCCAGGCGACCGGCACCGCGACACCGCGGGAGCCGATCGCTCCAAGCTTATTCGGGTCGAGTGGCTTCCCGAGGTAGGTGAAGGACGTCCCAGGCCCGTTCAAGGAGTGACCAGGATCCACGAGGAGGAGTGAGCCGTCGGCCGCACGGAACACCCAGGTCGAGGAGAACTTCCCCCCGCCGGTCACGAACTGGAATGCGCCGGTCCCGGCGGGGGCGGAGTAGAAGGCCGGCTTCTGGCCCGGCACTTCGACGAGGACGTACCCGCGTCCCGGCGTGCCGTCCGCAGACCCCGATTCGAGGTGGATACCCGGCAGTCCCTTCTGGTCGGCTCTCCCCCCGCTCCATACGGCGGGGAAGTCGGAGGCGAACTGACCGGCGACCGCGCTCGACGTTCCAGACCAGCAAAACGCAACGGCTCCGAGCGCTGCGCCGACGGCGAGCGCGCTGCCTAGAACGACGGCCACGGAGCGCTTCACTGCTCTGGATTGTGCGCCCTCCGACAGGCAAGCGCAAGGGGACGGTTCACTCGAAGACGTCGAGAAGTATGTGCAGCTCGCCGACGCGCTCGAAGCCGAGCCGCTCGAGGATCGGGCGCGACATCGATCCGCCCTGCGTGATCAGCACCGGCGTGCCAAGCGACACGGCGTCGTCCCAGCGCGCGCGGTTGAGCGCGCGGTACGCCCCGCGCCCGCGGGCACGCTCGGCGGTCGCACCGCCGTAGAGGAGCAGCCCGCGCTCGGTCGGTGCGGCCATCCCGGTGGACACGACCTCGCCGTCGAGCCAGACCGCATGCCGAAGATTCGTGCCGTCGGCAAATCGCTCGGGCAGCAGCGCTCGGCTCTCCTCGATCTCCTCCGGCGGCATGCCGAACGCCTCCCACTGGACCTCGCACGCAGCCTCGAGCTCCTCGAGCGTCTCGATGCGCCGCGCCGTGAACTTCGGGTCGATTGGAGGCGGCTCCTTCGTGAGGACGAGCGCGACGGCGTACGGATCCTTGTCGGGGACGACGCCGCGCTCGAGCAGCGCCTCCACGAGCCCCTCGGGCGCGGAGCTGCCGACCTCCCACTGCGTCCGCGTCCGCCCGCGCGCGCGAAGCGTCGCGCGCACCTCCTCCAGCACCTCGTCGACCGCTTCGACGGGAAAGCGCTGCCGCTGGACGGTGTTCCACGTCGAGCCCGGCCCCATGCAGAGCGTGTAGCGGCCGGTGTCGATTCGCTCGTCGCCCTTCGCGAGCGGCCCGAACGCGTTCGGGTATTCGGCGATTTCCCGCAGCATGGATGCCACCGTAAACTGCCGCCAGGATGCGGAGAGCTCTCTTCGCGCTGGCTCTACTCGTGACCGCGCTCGCGCTGCCGCAGGCGGCGAGCGCGAAAGAGCTCGGGCCGATCCGCGTCGTCTCCGAGTCGGGGAAGGTTGGCTGGATACGCGGCGCCGCTGCGAAGGCGTGGTGGGCCGATGTCTACAACTCGGATCCCCACGCCCCACTACCGGCAGGGGCGTGTCGGTGCGACTCGCCGGCGGACGTCGCGAAGTTCGAGCAGCATTTCCTCGGGAAGGCACGGTGGACATTCCACGAGAACGGCGACTGGCCGACCGGGATGCTCCTCATCCAGTCCGGACACAGGGGACCGTGGCTCTACTACCCGCCGAGCCGCACGACCCCGCCCTATCTCGTCAGCCCCGGAGGGTCTGGGTCGGGCGCCGGCAACAAACCCGCTCGCTGGGACGCGTGGCAGCTCGTCACGCCGCGGATGGAGCGCCTCATCGAAGCCGCACTGAAGAACGGGAGCGTCGGCGCCTCCACCGGCTCGAGCTCGTTCCCGACCGGCTGGGTCGTCGCGGGCGTCCTCGGAGCCGTGCTCCTGGCAGGCCTGCTCCGGCGCTACACGACGAAATTCACGAGCTTGCGCGGCACGACGATTGTCTTGCGCGGTTCTCCGCCGTCCAGGTAAGACGCGACCCGCTCGCTCGCGCGCGCCAACGCGACGAGCTCGTCCTCGCCCAGCGACGCGTCGGCCTCGAAGCGGTCGCGCACCTTGCCGTTGACCTGGACGACGAGCTCGAACGTCTCGCGCACGAGCTGCGACTCGTCGGCCTCCGGCCATGGAGCCTCCCAGAGCCGCTCGTTGCCGAGCACGCCCCACAGCTCCTCCGCGACGTGCGGCGCGTACGGCTGGATCAGCGAGACCGCCGTCTCCGTCGCGAAGCGCGCGTCTGGAGCGTCCGGCGCCGCCGAGATCTCGTTGCATAGCTCCATCACCGCGGAGATCGGCGTGTGGAACTGGAATCGGCGCAGCACGTCGTCGGTGACGCGCGCGATGGTCTCGTGCGCCTTTCGCGTCAGCGCGCCGGCCTCGCCCTCCGAGGGAGCGTTCTCGGCGACCTCGTGCACGAGCCGCCACAGCCGGCGGAGGAAACGGACGATTCCCTCGACCGGGTCCGGCGTCCATTCCATGTCCTGGTCGGCCGGCCCCATGAACAGGATCGTCAGCCTTACCGCGTCGGCGCCGTAGCGGTCGACGAGCTCGTCCGGGCCTTCGAGGTTGCCCTTCGACTTCGACATTTTCGTGCCGCCGAGCGTGACCCAGCCCTGGTGGAACACTCGCTCGAACGGCTCGCGGAAGCCGACCATCCCCCAGTCGTTCATCGCCTTCACGAAGAAGCGCGAGTACAGAAGGTGCCCCGTAGCGTGGTCGATGCCGCCGATGTATTGCGACACCGGCAGCCAGTAGTCGACGACGAACCGGTCGAACGGCGCCTCGTCGTTGTGGGAGTCGATGTAGCGGAGGAAGTACCACGACGAGTCGACAAACGTGTCCATCGTGTCGGGGTCGCGCTGCGCCGCGCCGCCGCACGACGGGCACGTGACGTTCATGTACTCCTCGTTTTGGGCGAGCGGCGACATGCCCTTCGGGGCGTAGTCCTCGATGTCGGGGAGGATCACCGGCAGATCGGTCTCCGGCACCGGCACGACGCCGCAGCGCTCGCAGTGGATGAACGGGATCGGGCAGCCCCAGTAGCGCTGCCTGGAGACGCTCCAGTCGCGCAGGCGGTAGTTGACCGTCGCCTTTGCGCGGCCGTCGGTCTCGATCTCGGCGACGATCGCGCGCTTCGCCTCATCGGCCGGCATGCCGTCGAAGCGGCCGGAGTTGACGAGCTTGTTGTCCTCGTCGATGACCTGGACGACGGGCAGGTCGAACGTCTCCGCGAACTCGGCGTCGCGCTCGTCGTGGGCGGGGACGGCCATGATCGCGCCCGTTCCGTAGTCCATGAGGACGTAGTCGGCGACCCAGATCGGGAGCTTCTCGCCGTTGACCGGATTGACCGCGTACAGGCCGGTGAAGACGCCGGTCTTCTCGACGGCCGCCGAACGGTCCTCGACCGACCGCGTGCCGGCGTGACGCGCGTACGCCTTCGCCTCGTCACTCGCATGCGCGTCGACGAACGGATGCTCCGGCGCGAGCACGAAGAACGTTGCGCCGAAGAGCGTGTCGGGGCGCGTCGTGAAGACCGCGATGTCGTCGCCCGTCTCCGCGACCTGGAAGAGAACCTCGGCGCCCTCCGAGCGGCCGATCCAGTTGCGCTGGATCGCTCTCGTTTTCTCCGGCCAGTGGGCGTCGGGATACTCGAGAAGCTCGTCGGCGTACGCGGTCGTCCGCATGTACCACTGCGTCATGTTCCGCAGCTCGACTTCGGCGCCGCAGCGCTCACAGTGGCCGTCGACGACGTACTCGTTCGCGATGACGGTCTGGTCGTTCGGGCACCAGTTGACCGGGCCTTCCTTGCGGTAGCACAGGTCGTGCGCGACGAACTGCTGGAAGAGCCACTGCGTCCAGCGGTAGAAGGACGGCTGGTGCGCGGCGACCTCGCGCTCCCAGTCGATCGCCCAGCCGAGGCGCTTCATCTGGGCGCGCATCGTCTCGATGTTCGCCTCGATCGTGACCCGCGGATGGCGGCCTTCCTTGATCGCGGCGTTCTCCGCCGGCAGACCGAACGCGTCCCAGCCCATCGGCCGCACGACGTGCCAGCCGCTGCGGCGGCGCACGTGGGTCTGGACGTCGCCCATCGTGTAGTTGAGGACGTGACCCATGTGGAGGCTCGGGCCGGACGGGTACGGGAGCATCTCGAGCTGGTACCAGTGATTCGTGGTCGTCGGCGCTCCCGGTACCGGATTCGGGACGCTGAAGGCTCCTTCCTCCTCCCAGACGCGCTGCCACTTCGTCTCGATCTCGTGGGGCTCGTATCTCGGTGTCGTCATCGCAAAATGTCTCCTAGAACGAAAAAACCTCTCCGAGGAGAGGTCACGGGAGGCCGACGCGGCGTTGCCGCGCTTGTCTCCCTGGCCTAGCTAAGAAGCAGCTCCTTCACTCGCGAGAATGTAGCAATGCGTGGAATCTGGCGCCGGATCTCCCTTCTCCCGATCCTCGGCGCGTACACGCTCATCTCGGTGCTCAAGCCGCACCCGGCGGGAACCGACGAGGCGACGTACCTCGGGTACGCGAGAAATCTCACCCACGGTCACTACGCACAGCCCCACACGGCGAATCCGAGCGCGTTCCTGTGGCACGGGCCGGGGCTACCGGCGTTCCTCGCTCCGCTCGTCGCCCTTCACGTGCCCCTCGGGCTGATGCGGGTGCTCGCGGGGCCCGTTCTTCTGTTCGCAGCGCTCTGTGTGTTCGAGCGTCTGGCGCGGCTCTATGTGAGCGAGCGCGACGCCGTGATCGCCACGTACGGGCTCGCGCTCTATCTGCCGTTCCTCACGGTCATCGGGGACATCTACGTCGAGCCGCTGGCCACGCTCTGCCTGACGCTCGCCGTCTTCTTCATGGTGCGGTCGTACCGAAGTGGACCGCTCGACCACTACTGGGCGGCGGTGGCGCTCGCCGCGCTCGCGCTCACTCGCGTCGAGTACGGCTATGTCCTCCTCGCGGCACTCCTGCTGAGCGGCGTCTGGCTCCTCGTATCGCGGCGCTCGGCTGCCGCGCGGCACTACACGATCGCCACCGCAGTGGCGTTGCTCCTCTGCGTCCCCTGGCTCGGATACACGTACTCACTCACGAGCAAGCCGTTCTATTGGGGCAACTCCGGCGGGCTCTCGCTCTACTGGATGAGCGCGCCCGGCAACCTCGGCGACTGGCACAGCGGCACCGAGGTCTTCACGCTCCCCCCACTTGCCGCTGCTCGGCCGCTGTTCGCGGAGCTTGGCCGACTGAAGCCGGTAGCCCAGGACGAGAGGCTCCAGCACATCGCTTTCCGAAACATGCGAAACGATCCGCTGCACTACCTCGCGAACCTCGGGAACAACGTCGGCCGGCTCCTGTTCAACCTCCCGTACAGCTTTGGCGAGGCGAAGGCCCCGCTCAGCTTCACCCGCGAGAAGGACGGTGCCTTGGTGTACGCGGTCGCGAACGCGCTCCTGCTTGGGCTGCTCGCGATCGCTCTCGTCGTCGGGATCAGAGAGCGGGAGCGGCTCCCGGCCGAAGTCGTGCCCATCGCCGTCCTGACCGTGCTCGGATTCGCCGTCCACGTCCCTCTCGCGGCGTACGCGCGGTTCGTGATTCCGCTCGTCCCGGCGGTTGCGTTCCTCGTGCTTGCAACACTCTCGCGGTGCTCGATCTCTTCCCCGAGAGCGCGCGGGTCGACGCCGGCGAGCTGACCGTAGGCGGAGCTCGCGCGAGCGCGCTCGCCGACGAGTTCGGCACGCCGCTCGTCGTCTACTGCGAAGCAACGATACGCGCGCAGGTTCGCGCCTATCGCGAGGCAGCGCCCGGCGCGCTCATCGTCTACGCCACGAAGGCGTTCGCGAACGTCGCACTGCTGCGGCTCCTCGCCGAGGACGGGGTCGGCGCCGACGTCTCGACACTCGGCGAGCTCGCGTTCGCCCAGGCGGCGGGGATTCCCGGCGAGAGGCTCGTCTTCCACGGGAACAACAAGTCGGACGAGGAACTGCGCACGGCAGCCGAGGCAGGCGCTCTCGTCGTGCTCGACGTCTCCGGCGAGGCGCAGCGGGCGGCCGCGGCCGGCGTGCGGCGCGTCATGGTGCGCCTGACCCCGGATGTCGAGGCAGTCACGCACCGCTCGATCCAGACGGCGCACGCGCAGTCGAAGTTCGGGATGTCGGCGGATCTCGCGCCGCGCGAGGTAGGGCGCGCCGTCGCGCTCGGGCTCGAGGTCGAGGGGATCCACATCCACATCGGCTCACAGCTCGGGCGCGTCGACGAGAGCCTGCTCGCGCTCGAGCGCGTTCTCACGTTCTGCCGCGGGACGGACTGGACGCCGCGCTACATCGACCTCGGCGGCGGGCTCGGCGTCCGCCACAACCGAGACGAGCGCTTGCCGTCGGTATCGGAGTTCGTCGGGCCGCTCGTCGAGCGGATCCCCACAGGCGTCACGCCGATCCTCGAACCGGGGCGCTCGCTCGTCGGCCGTGCAGGCGTGACGCTCTATCGCGTCGGCTCGGTGAAGCGCTCGGGCAGCGTGAGCTATGCGGCGATCGACGGCGGGATGTCCGACAACCCGCGGCCGCAGCTCTACGGCGCGCGCTACGAGGCGCTGCTCGCGAATCGCGCAGAGGAGCAGCCCGCGGGCGAGTACCGGATCGCTGGCAAGCATTGCGAGTCGGGTGACGTACTCATCGACTCGGCGGAACTGCCGGAACCGCGCGCGGGTGACGTCCTCGCGGTGCCGGCGACGGGCGCGTACACGCTCGCTCTCGGTTCGACCTACAACGGCGTCCCGCGCCCGGCGGTCGTCCTCGTCGCCGACGGCGAGACGCGCGTGATCCGCGAGCGGGAGGCCGTGGAGGATCTGCTCCGGTTCGAGTCCGGCTAGCTCCATTCCCGGTTGTCCGTTCGCTCGGGCGTCAGAGGGTGGGTGACGCCTGCGATACTTGGGCTCGGCGTGTCCGTGGAGCAGCCGTCCGTAGTGCCCGTCCGCCAGCCGTCTCGCCGATTGCGTTGGCTCCTCTTCGGTGGCGCGCTGATTGTCGGTCTGGGGGTTGGCGGGGCGATTGCGGTGTTGCGTTCGCCGAGCGCGCCCGCCGTTCCGAACGTGTACGACCCGGGCTATACGTGGCCTGCAGGTACGGCGCTCGCGCCTGGGTTCACCCTCCGCGGCGAGAACGGTCAGCCAATCTCACTCGAGCAGTTCCGCGGCCGGCCCGTGATCCTCACGTTCATCGATCCGCTGTGCCGCAATCTCTGTCCGCTCGAGGCGAAGGTCCTCGGTCAGATTGCGCGGCAGATGCCGGTGGCGCAACGGCCTGCGATCGTCGCGGTGAGCGTTAATCAGTGGGCCGATGCGCGGAGCAATCTCGTACTGGACAAGAGCAAGTGGAGCCTGCCGCGCAGCTGGCACTGGGCGATCGGCAGCCCGCAGGCGCTCGCGCGCGTCTGGAAGGACTATGCGATCGGCGTGAGCGCCGCGACGAAGACGATCGCGGGAGTCACCGTGCATCGGATCACGCATACCGAGGCTTCGTACGTCATTGACTCGAACGGCTACAAGCGAACGCTCTACCTCTATCCGTTCCGGGCGGCTGACGTCGAGCGCACGCTTCGCTCGCTCGCTGGTGCGTAGGGCCGCGCTCGCGTTCGCGGCGGGCCTTCTCGCTGCTGCCTTGTTGCCCGCGACAGCGTCGGCGCATGTCGGTCGAACTCCGCCGGCCGCCACGGACTATCTCGCGCGGATCTCCTACGTGCCGCCGGGCCTGAGCGCCCAGATCGTGGACGGCGACCAGGCGATCTGGATGCGCGCCAAGCCGTCGATGACGGTCATCGTGACCGGCGTCCGGGGAGAGCCCTATCTGCGTTTTTCGGCGTCGGGCGTTGCCGTCAACACTCGCTCGGCGACCTGGTTCCTCAACCAGGTGCGACCGAAGCTCATCCCGCGGGGAATCACGGCCTCGACACCGCCGCAGTGGCGGCAGTTGACCTCAGACCACTCGTGGACGTGGAATGACGGTCGCCTCCACACTCCGGCTCTATCGGCGCACCCTTCCGGTAACGCCTCTCTCGGCCGGTGGGTCGTCCCGCTCGTCGTCGACGGGCGCGGTACCGCGATCCGTGGCGGCCTCTGGCAGTCGGCGCCCGCCTCGCTCCTGTGGTTCTGGCCGCTCTTGCTACTGGTGGTCTGCATTCCGGCGCTTTTAAAGCTGCAGGAGGCGCGACTTGAGAGGCAGGTCGGCCTCGGCCTCGCCGCCCTGGCGCTCGTCACGTCGACGCTCGGGCGACTCGGTCGCGAGCTGTACGGGCGGCCGACAGTTTCGACTTGGCAACTCGTACTGGTCGGGGTGACGTGCCTGGTTGCTGTTGCTCTGGCAGTCCTTTACCGGCGTCCCGATTGGCGTCCGGCTGCGGGGATCGTGATCGGGATTGCCGCCGCGTACCAGGGGCTGGAACTCGTCGGGACGCTTCGCGACGGGTGGGTTCTGGCGGCGATTCCGGCCTCGCTGGAACGGACCGCAACGGGGCTCTCGCTCGCCTCGGGCGTAGCTCTCGTCCTTGTCTCGCTCGGTCTGAGGCTTCCCGACCGGGCGGAAGAACCCGATCCTGAGCTGTTAGTGCGCGGCTGAGCGAGCGGCGCGACGCCGGATCAGGAGGCGCGCAACGACCCCGATCAGGAGTGCGACGACCACGGCGACGATGATCTCGGTGCTGTTGCTGCCGCCGGTCGTGCCGGTCGGGATGCCGGGACCTCCGCGTGTGGAGACCCTTACTCCGGCTGCACGCGCAAGCTTGACCACCGCAGTTGTCGCGGCCGTGGCGAGGCCGGCCGCCGTCGGTGTCACCGTGATTCCGGCGAGCGTGCGGTAGCCGGCCTTCGGGCTGTGCTTCCACTGGGCGAAGCCGAGACCATTCTGCATCACGACGACCAGCCGCGTCGTTGTCTTGAACCGTCCGGATCCGCACTGGCCGCCCCACCAGCACTTCGAGTCCTCGGCGTCGAGGAAGCGGGCATAGGTCTGCGGTTTGCCGAACAGTTCGGGGACGGAGCCCATGTCGTAACGGCTCCAGATCACGGCGACCTTCACCGGGAAGCCGTTCTTGTTGGCCGACACGACCGCAGCGACGAGCTTGCGCTCGAGCGCGGCGGGGAACTTCGCGTCGTAACCAAGGAAGACGTGCTGGCCGATCAGGTAGTCGCTCGCCGGGTCGCCGTCCGCTTGAGCGGGCGCGGTGACGAGACCGGCGGCGAGGGCACAGGCGAGCACGCAGATGATCGCGTGAATAGCCTGACGGCCATGCTCACGAGGGGGCTTTGCATCGGCCTTGCGGCTGCCCTGTCCGGGGTCATTCCGACGCCGGTCGGAACCGGGCCGCGCTATCACCCGCCGGCGAAGTCTCGTGCGGCGCACTTCGTCTGCCGTCGTGCGCCGCTCGAGAAGGGGCCGCGCGTTCATCTCGAGCTTTTCGCCCGGCGTCGCGTCGTCATCGTTCCCGCAGCGATCGGACTCGAGGGGGCGCGTAGCAAGCTCGGCCGCGTCGTGTCGGCCCGGTGCCGTGCGAATGCGTGGACGCTCGATCCGAGCGGCATCGTCGGCTACACGGGCCGGACGACGCTCGGCCGTGTGTTCCGCGTCTGGGGCCAGGGAGTGGGTCGCGACCGGCTCCTGTCGTTCCGCGGTCCGGTCGCGGTGTACGTCGACGGCAAACGTCGTCGCGGGAACCCGCGCTCGCTCCGTCTTCGTCCCGACGCGGAGATCGTGCTCGAGGTCGGCGGTTACGTTCCGCCGCATCATCGCTTCCTCTTTCCGCCTCGCTGATCTCATCCGGCGAGGACGGTTCGGAGGACGTCGATGGCGACGACTGCTGCGGCGATGCCGCACCCGAGGGCCGCAACTGCGGCGAGGAGAATGAACTGCGCGCGGTTCATCTCACGTGGAGGGTGAAGGGGACGGTGAGCACGTGTCCGCCCAGGTGAGTGAGGAGGAATAGCCGCCAGGTCCCGGGCTCGGGAAGCAACACGCCGGCCCTGAGTATGCCCGGGGTGGTCGACTGGCCCGTTACGCGGACGTTGCCGAGGACGGAGAAGCAGTAGACGGCACCCGGCTTGCAGACGTGCGTGTGCGAGTACGCGAGGTCGCCGTGGTGGAAGAAGATCGCGTGAGCGAGCGCGCCACGCCAGGTCGTGAACACGGTCTTCTGCCCGCTGCGATCGGTGACGTGGAAGACGAGGAAGCCCGGCTCGATCGCCTTGAGGCGGGGATGCCCTTGAATCTGGAAGCGGTAGCCGTCCACCACCGCGGTCGCGCGGTAGGGAGGAAGCGGCTCGGGCCGGTAGCGTCCGCGCACGTTGACCCAGGTGAAGAGCTGGAAGTTGAACGGCGAGCTCGGGCCGGTCACTCGCGGATAGGCGTCGACGACGATCCGGTAGCGGCCAGGGGTCGGGAAGACGACCGGCACGCTGACCTCGCCGTCCGGCTCGGCGTCGGCGTCGATGTACTGGACGTGACTGTCGTCGCTGCGGACGACGATCAGGTCGACGCCGGCATGGGGATCGCAGCACGCCTTGTAATGGGTGAGCGGCGTTCCCGCCGGGGTCCGGATCTTGAAGGAAACGACGGTTCGAACGCCCGGCCGCACCGGCCCGCTCGGCGCGAAGCCCTCGAGCCCGAACGTGCGGGCGGGCTGAACGATCGGGTTGGTGACGCCGGCTCCGGACCCGCAGCCGGTGAGCAGGCCGACCGCGCCGAGTGCGACGAGGGCGAGAAGCAAACGACTTAGCGGCACGGTTCCGGCTCTCCTTTCTCTCAACCGCCGGCGCGGTCGACGACGAGGGCGTTGAACGGCAGTCCGTGTTTCGGGGTGATGGTGAAGTCGAGGCCCCAGTGGCCGACCATGACGAGAGCCGGCGCCTTCCGGGTGTAGACGCCCGGAGCCGTCTCGGCGAGCTGGTACTCCTGGGTCGGCATCTGCATGTCGAGCATCGAGAACGTCAAGGTCACGTTCGCCCCGTCGACCGGCTGACCGCCGCGCATCAATCGCAGCTCGAACGTGTTCGGCGCCGCCGCCTGGTTCGGCGTGACGCGAATCTCCAGCTGGTAGCCGTCGCGGATCAGCGAGGACACGATGTTGCCCGGGCCTATCTGTCCGAGCGCGGCGCTCTCCTCGGCGAACGCCGGTGGAGGCGGGGGAAGGCTCGAAAGGAGGGCGGCGGCCAGGATCGCCAGGCTGACGAGGATGACCTCGGCGGATACGAGCTCCCGCAGGAGCGTGACCGAGTACTCGCCACGGTCGGTGCGGGATAGGCCTGGCTTCACTCGCAGCAGGTTCACTGCCGCGCAGAGCATGGCCGCCAGCAGTATCCCGGCCTTGATCAGGATCACCTTCCCGTACGAGGTGAGCCAAAGAGCGTCGAGGACGGGAAGGTGCAGCACAGCTGCGCCGACGCCTGTCCCGAGCAGCACGAGCACGGAGAAGAAGGCGACGTTCGAGAACCGCGGCACGCAGACGACGAGGCCGGCGACCCGCTTCGCGGCCGGCAGGGCTTTCCAGACGACGAGCAGCCCCATCAAACCTCCGACCCAGACCGAGCCCGAAGCGAGATGGAGCCAGTCGAGGAGCACAGCCACTCCCCGCGGCGAGGTCTGGCCGGCATGGCCCACCGTCCCCGGCAGGACGAGAGCCGCGGCGGCGGCGGCGAACGCGCCGCTGAGCGCGAGGATCGCCGCGACCGACCGCCGCTCCGGCTGCTGGCGGTCGACCCAGATCGCCGCGGCCGCTGCGACGACGAAGAGCGCGAAGCAGAGCTCGATGTCCACCCAGCCGCGGCCGAAAGCGGTTAGCCGCCAGAGCGGCACGATCCCGGTCACGTCCCAGAACGAACGCAGCGAGTCGATCGCCACTGCCTCTTCGAGGTAGACCGGAATCGCGATCAGGGCGAGCGCGGCGACGATCCCGAACGTGATCGTGAGAGCACGGAGGCTTGTCCCGGGGACCCGGCGGACCATCGGCCGCACGATCGCGATCCGGAAGACGAACAACCCGATCGCCGCCATCATCGTGAGGAAGGCGAGCCACTTCGCCGCGACGAGAGGCGTCGAGGTCGCCGAGCCCGCGATGTTCGGGATCGTGAACTGCGGCGCCGGCCCCGCGTTCGGGCCGACCGCGAACGTGAACGCTCCCTGCACAGGATGGCCGTCGACCGAGATCGCCCGCCAGTAGACGAGGTACCAGCCTTCGCCGACGTGCCTGATCGGGACGACGAGCGTGTCGGGATCCGACGGCGAGCGCGTCACCGGGCCGGTCGTCTCCTGGCGGGCGTGGACGTCGGTGACCGAGACGATCGCGAAGCGCGGCTCAACCGCCTCGTCGTAGGTGAGCTGCACGCTCGTCGGCGCCCGGCTGAGGATCACGCTCGCGGCCGGAACCGTCTTGACGATGTAGGCGTGGGCGGACGCCGCCGCCGGCACGAGCAGTGCCAGAGCGACGGCGGCGGCCGCGACGGTTGCACGGCGGCGTGCGGTCACGTCAGCGAACGGCCCCCGCGCGAGAGGAGCGCGATCCCGCCGATCACAACACCAAGCGCGCCGAGCACGAGCGCGACGATCGTCAGCACCGACGTGCCGCCACCGCCGACCGAGCTGACGACATCGATCGTCGGCGCGGGCGCCGCGGCGGTCTCCGGCCCGTCCCAGTCGACGATCTGCCCGTTCGAGTACGTCTGCTGAACGTGGAACGTGTACGTCCCCGGCGTCGACGCCTCCGCAAGGAACTGGAACAGGGAGTCCTCTCCGGTCGGGACGTGGCCGCCCGACCACGTGACCTGCGTGATCACGGCGTTGTCCCCCGACCCGGTCGCCTGCTCGACCCGGTTCCAGCCGGGGCTCGGCACGAAGGAGTCGATCGAGAACCCCGTCGGTAGCGTCAGGACGATCTTCGTCGTGTACGCGTTCGCCTGCTCGGTCGGGATCGCGAGGCTGTACAGCTGCAGCTCGTTCGCGAGCGAGACGGACGGGCTCACGCGGGCGTGCGCCGAGGCACTCGCCGCGGCGATCAATGCGGCCGCTGCCGTGCATGCGAGCACGGTCAGCCGGCTAGTCCGGTTCATCCCTTCTCCTTCTCTCGACAGTGGAATCCGCCGCCGAAGGGCGGCTCGACTCAGCCTGCGAGAAGCGGAGGCCCGCGCCGGCCGAGCCGGCGGGAGAGCAGCGACGGGAGCGGCGGTAGCGGCGGCGCCACCGGCGCGGGCAACGAGACCGGCGCGAGGCGAAGTCGCGGGGGAGAGACCGGGGCGAGCCGGCGCCCGAGGCGCTTCGCGGAGCGCAGCAGGAAGCGCGCCGCCAGATAGGCGAGCGCGCCGAACGGCAGCTGCAGCGCGATCCCGACCATGAAGGTGGGCTGCAAGCCGGCGTACCAGGGGAAGAACCCCCAGGCGAGCCAGCGCTCGAGGTACTCCTGCAGTCCGAAGCCAACGACCGGCAGCAGGGCGAACGCCCAGACGGGCAACGGGCGCACGCCGCGTCCGCGTGCAGCGTCGGCGACGGTCGCCGTGAGCGAGAGCGCGACCACGGCGCCCGCGACGCCGAGCATGAGCGGAAGCGCACTCATATACCCATGCCCGGTCTCGACGAGATCACGGAGCCGGACGCTCGCCTGCGGATAGACGATCCGATAGGCGAGGACGTGCGCCACTTGAGATCCCGCGAGCATCAACGGGACGGCAACGAGCCAGGCAAGGCTCCGGCGCATCGCCGCAATCCTGCCATTAGCCCACTCAGCGGCGCTGCTTGGACCTCACTGACGGGCGTGAGACAATGGAGAGGAGGCGGATGAGGGTTTCCGCACTTGCTGTGCTCCCAGGCGCGCCCTACGAGGACGGTCAGCCGATAGCCTCGCCCTGATGCGCCTGAAGCTCGCCGCTATCCCCGGAGTGGTCCTCGTTGCGGTCGCGGCGGCGATGTGGGGGACCGATCCGATCATCCGAAAGACGATGACGCCGACGACGTCGGCGACCACGATCGTCTTCGGCGAGCACGTGATCCTCGTACTGCTGACCGTGCCCCTTCTCGTCCCCGCACTACGCGCGGTCGTTCGCGCGGGATGGCGATTCGTCGCCGCCGCTGTCGTCGTGGGGGCGGGAGCATCGGCGGTCGCGACGATCCTGTTCACCGACGCGCTCATCGGGCACTCCGACTTCATCACTCCCGTCGTCATCCAGAAGGTCCAGCCTCTGATCGCCATCGGCGCGGCGGCGGTCATTCTCGGGGAACGGCCACGGCCGCGTTTCGTCTGGTTTCTCCTTCCCGCGCTCGCCGGGTTCTGGCTCGTCAGTTTCCCGAATCCGTCGGTCGTTTCCGCGAATGGCGGAGTGGTGATCCTCGAGGCGTTGGGTGCGGCAATTCTCTGGGCGCTGGGGACGGTGCTTGGCCGCTATCTCGCGCGCGAGATCGAGTTCCAGCACGTCCTCTCGCTGCGCTTTTTCTTCGGCTTCCTCGCGAGCGCGATCGCCCTTTGGGTGATGAACCAGCCGGCCTACTCGAACAGCCACGATGCGCTCCTGATCCTGTACCTCGCACTCGTGACCGGGCTGATCGCCCTCGGGCTCTACTACTTCGGCCTGCAGCGGACGCCGGCCGTGATGGCGTCGCTCGCGGAGCTGACGTATCCCGCGGTCGCGGTCGTCGCCGGCATCTACGCGTACGAGCAGCACCTGACGTGGAGCCAGTGGCTCGGGATCGCGATCATCCTCACGACCGTGACGCTCCTGCCGGTGCAGCGCCGTCGCGATGTCGTCTCGGAGACACACGGCGACCTCGTCCCGGCGGCGGCGACCGCATGAAGCTCCTCCTCACATCCGCCGGAATCCGGAACCCGGCTATCCATCACGCGCTGCTCGACCTGCTCGACAAGCCGATCGACGAGTGCTCGGCGCTCGCGATCCCGACCGCGGGCTACGGGCATCCGCACGGGACACCGGCCGGCGCCTGGCGCTTCGCCTCGGGGCACGAGTGGCGCTGTCCGATGGTCGACCTCGGCTGGAAGTCGGTCGGGCTGCTCGAGCTGACCGCGTTGCCGACCGTCCCGCGCGAGCGCTGGGTTGCCGCCGTCGAGGCGACGGATGTTCTCCTCGTGAACGGCGGAGACGCGCTCTACCTCGCACACCACATGCGCGCCTCCGGCCTCGACGAGCTCCTCCCCTCACTGAACGCGGTCTGGGTCGGACTGAGCGGCGGAAGCATGGCGATGACGCCGCAGATCGGCGAGGAGTTCAAAGGGTGGGATCCACCGGAGGGCGGCGACGCGGCGCTCGGCATCGTCGACTTCGCGATCTTCCCGCACCATCCAGACCTGGAGAACTCGATGGCCGATGCGGAGGGCTGGGCCGCGAAGCTCGACGGGCCGGCCTACGCGATCGACGACGAGACCGCGATCAAGTGGGTCGACGGAGAGGTCGAGGTCGTATCCGGCACGGGGCACTGGAAGCTCTTCAATCGTCTAGCGAATTAGGCTCCTCCTCGTGGACCTGCGGGACACGCCCGAGCAAGCGCAGTTCCGCGCCGAGCTGCGCGACTGGATCGACGCGAACCTGCCGGACGACGAACGCGGCGGTCGCGGCGGCGCACAGCGCTTCGACGATCCGTTCATGCGCGAATGGAGCCGGATGCTCTACGAGGCAGACTACGCCGGCCTGACGTGGCCGAAGGAGTTCGGCGGCGCCGGCGCGCCGTACAGCTTCCAGGCGATCCTCTACGAGGAGCTCGCCGCCGCCCAGGCTCCGCCCCACATCGGCGTGATCGGGCTAGGCATGGCGGGGCCGACGATCATCGCGCACGGCACCGACGAGCAGAAGGCGCGCTACCTCCAGCCGCTGCTCGCCGCCGAGGAGATCTGGTGCCAGGGCTTCTCGGAGCCGGATGCCGGGTCGGATCTCGCCGCCGCGCGCACCCGCGCCGAGCGCCGCGGCGACGTCTATGTCGTCAACGGCCAGAAGGTCTGGTCGTCGTTCGCGCACATCGCCGACTTCTGCATCCTCGTCACGCAGAGCGACCCCGAGGCGCCGCGCTACCGCAACCTCACCTACCTCATCGTCGACATGCACGCGCCCGGCGTCGAGGTGCGGCCACTTCGCCAGATCACCGGCGAGGCGGAGTTCAACGAGATCTTCTTCAGCGACGTCGAGGTGCCCGTCGAGAACCGGCTCGGCGACGAGGGAGACGGCTGGGCGGTCGCGATGACGACACTCCTCCACGAACGCGGCACGCTCGGGTTCGCGCTCACCGCGACGCTGGACGGGACGGTCGGGCGGCTGCTCGAGGAGGCGCGCTCGCGCGAGCCCGGCGAGCTCGTGCGCGAGGCGATCGCGCGGGAGTGGATCGAGCTCCAGGCGCTCCGCTACACGAACTACCGCGCGCTGGGCGCGCTCGAGCGGACGGGCATCCCGGGGCCGGAAGGCTCCGCGGTCAAGCTCCGCTGGTCGGAGGCGAACCAGCGCATCACGAAACTCGCGCGCGAGGTGCGCGGGCCGAAAGGGATCCTCGACGACGGCTGGTGGAACCACCAGCAGCTGCGCTCACGCGGCAACACGATCGAAGCGGGCACGTCGGAAGTCCTCCGCAACATCATCGCCGAGCGCGTCCTCGGCCTTCCGCGGAGCAGGTAGTGGACTTCGCGCTCACCGACGAGCAGCAGGAGCTCAAGGAGGCCGCGCGCTCGTGGCTCGCGGGCAGGTTCCCGCTCGACCGCGACTGGGAGAACGAGGACGACCGCTGGTCGGAGCTCGAGGAGCTCGGCTGGACGGACGTCGCGGAGGCAGGCCTCGGCTTCGTCGAGGAGGCGCTCCTGCTCGAAGAACTCGGGTACGCGCTCTATCCTGGGCCGTTTCTCGCGCACGTGACAGGCCTCAGCGGGGACAACGTGGCGACCGTCGACCCAAGCCGTCCGCTCGCGACGCCGCCGAATGAGACGCCACGACTGCGCGCTGCGATGGCCGCGGAAGCGGTCGGCGTCGCGCAGCGCGCCCTCGACCTCGGCATCGAGCACGCGAAGACGCGAGAGCAGTTCGGCAAGCCGATCGGCACATACCAGGCCGTCTCCCACCCACTCGCGCAGGCGTACACCGACGTCGAGCTCGCGCGCTCGCTCGCGTACTGGGCCGCGTGGTGTGTCGCGGAGAACGACGACCGGGCCGCGCTAGCCGCCGCCGCGGCGAAAGCCTTCGCAACGGAAGCCGCCGTCGTCGCGTGCGAGCGCTCGATCCAGGTGCACGGCGGCACGGGCTTCACGTGGGAGCACCCGCTCCACCGCTTCTACAAGCGCGCGATCTGGCTCGAGGGCTTTGGCACGCGCCCGTCCGCGCTCCGCCTCGAAGTCGCAGACGCACTGCTCTGACAGTCTCGGCGCAGAAGAGCCGGGAATCACCCTTTCGCATGTCTACACGAACGTCTACAGTGACGAGTACAGAGTTGTGACATCCGTGAACCCCACAAGGAAGGGAGCCAGAGTGGGAAGCACGACGGTCAGAATCCGCGAGGACACCCATGCGACGCTTCAGAACCTTCGGCGAGAGACCGGCGAGACGATGCCCGACCTGCTCGCCCGGGCCGTGGATCAGTTCTACCGATCGATCTTGATCGCGGAAACCAACTGTGGATATGCGGCAGCCCGCGCTGACCGTGAAAGCCTGGATGAGCTCGACGTTCTCGAGGGCTCGTTGGCGGACGGGCTCGACTAACGATGCCGAACCGGGGCGAAGTCTGGGTCGCCGACTTCGACCCGGTTCGCGGACACGAACAAGGGCGTCAACGGCCGGCAGTCATTCTGTCGACCGACCAGTTCAACAATGGGCCAGCCGGGCTCGTGGTCATCGTTCCGTTCACGACGAAGGAGCGGGAGCGGATGCCGTTGCGTGTCCGTGTGGATCCGCCCGACGGCGGCCTCAAAGAGACCTCTTGGGCATTGTGCGAGGCGGTTCGTTCCATCTCCACCGATCGGCTCGTCGACGGGCCTTGGGGGTCGCTCGCAGCGAAGACCCTGGCCGCGATCGAGTATCGCGTGCGAGCGTTGCTCGAGCTTTAAGTGCCCGGAGCAATCTACGGCGACGCTGCGACAAGTTCCACCACGCCGGCCCCGCCCCACGTAGGAGAATCCCCGCGATGGACGGGCTGATGATGGACTTCCCGCTCACGCTAACGCACCTCCTGCGTCGCGCGGAGCAGTTCTTCCCCCGCGGCGAGATCGTCACGCGGCTTCCCGACAAGAGCTTCCACCGCACGAACTACCGCGAGACGATGCGCCGCTCCCGGCAGCTCGCCGCCGCGCTGAAGAAGGCCGGGCTCGAGCGCGGCGACCGGGTCGCGACGCTCTGCTGGAACCACTACCAGCACCACGAGGCGTACCTCGGGATCCCCTGCGGCGGCTTCGTCCTCCACACGCTCAACCTTCGCCTCCACCCGAGCGACCTCGCGTACATCGCGACACACGCCGGCGACAAGGCGGTGATCGTCGACCGCCAGCTTCTGCCGCTCCTCGAGAGCTTCAAGGCAGAGACGCCGATCGAGCACGTCTACGTCGTCGAGGACTCGTACGAGGAGTTGCTCGCGACGGCCGATCCGGACGAGTGGGAGGACCCGCAGCTCGACGAGAACGAGGCCGCGGCGATGTGCTTCACGAGCGGAACAACCGGCCGGCCGCGCGGCGTCGTCTACTCGCACCGCTCCTCCGTCCTCCACGCCCTCGGCGTCGCCGCGAACAACCCGCTCGGGATGGGGATCGGCATCGACGACGCGGTGCTGCCGGTCGTGCCGATGTTCCACGCGAACGCGTGGGGCTACCCGTACCTCGCGACGATGCAGGGCACGAAGCTCGTCTACCCCGGCCCGCACCTCGACGCCGACTCGCTCCTCGAAGACATGGAGCAGGAGAAGGTCACGTGGGCGGCCGGCGTGCCGACGATCTGGATGGGCATCCTCGCGAAGCTCGACGCCGAGCCGGGCCGGTGGGATCTCTCCGCGATGAAGGCGATGCTCGTCGGCGGCTCCGCCGTGCCGCGCGCGATGATCGCGGCGTTCGAGGAGCGGCATGGGCTCCACATCGTGCAGGGCTGGGGCATGACCGAGACGTCGCCAGTCGCGTCGACCGCCTGCCTCCCGTACGGCCTCGCGGAAGCCGACCCCGACACGCGCTGGGATTACCAGTCGACGGCGGGCATCCCGCTTCCGTTTGTCGAGATCCGAGTGCGTGCCGACGACGCGGACGTCCCATGGACGACGAGTCGATGGGCGAGCTCGAGGTGCGCGGCCCGTGGGTCGCTGCGTCCTACCTCGACGCGCCCGAGAGCGCGGACCGCTGGACGACGGACGGCTGGTTCAGGACCGGCGACATCGTTGCCGTCTGCCCGAGGGGCTTCATCCAGATCAAGGATCGCTCGAAGGACGTGATCAAGTCGGGCGGCGAGTGGATCTCGTCCGTCGAGCTCGAGAACGCGCTCATGGCCCATCCGGCCGTGGCGGAGGCGGCTGTGATCGCGATCCCCGACGAGAAGTGGGCCGAGCGGCCGCTCGCAGCGGTCGTGCTGCGCGAGGGCCAAACGGCGACGAGCGAGGAACTCCGCGAGTTCCTCGCGCCGCGCTTCACGACGTGGTGGTTGCCCGAGCGGTTCGAGTTCATCGACGAGATCCCGAAGACGAGCGTCGGGAAGTTCCGCAAGACCGAGCTGCGCGAGATGTTCACGGGCGGCGCGTGACATGAACGACTGCTGGGTCTGCGACATCACCGCCGCGAACGGCATTCCCGGCGGCACGATCCACGAGACGACCGGCTGGATCGTCGACCACTGCCTCGGGCCGCTCGGGATCGGGACGCTGATCGTGCGGCCGAAGCGCCACGTCGTCCACGTCGCCGACCTCGACCCGAGAGAGGCGGGAGAGCTCGGGCCGATCCTCCAGCAGGCAACTGCGGTCGTCACCGAGCTCGTGCAGCCCGACCAGGTGTACGTGACGCTCTGGTCGCACGCCGGCCGCATGCCGGGCCACATCCATTTCGTGATTCAGCCCGTGACGCGCGAGCAGATGGAGGAGCTCGACCTCCACGGGCCTCGGCTGCAGGTTGCGATGTTCACCGCCGGAGTCGAGCCGGATCCCGACGCGATGGCGGTGTTTGCCGACCGCGCTCGCGCGGTTTGGCCTGCCTAGCGGCCGAAATTCTCCTCAAGCAGGTTCAAGTCCGGCTGCGCTACGGCCGATGAAGAACGGTGAAATGGTCGAAGATCGTGCGCCCCTCGGCCTCGTAATCGCCGCAGTCGGCGCGGCCGCGCTTGCGTTCTCGGTGTTCCTGCCCTGGTACGGGTTGAGCATCACCCAGTCGGGCGCCACGGCCGCTCGACAGCAGCTCGTCTCGGCAGCCCAGCAGTACGGCAACACGACTCTCCAGGCGAAAGTGAGCGGCGTCGGAGAGCGGTTCAACGCGCTCGTCGGGCACCAGCTCGCCACGGTGAGCGCACACCAGGCACTCGGGCACGTGAGCCTGATCCTTCTCGTCCTTGCCGGGATCGCGCTCCTCGCGTCGCTCCTCCGTCTCGCCGACGCGCGGGGGGCGCTGTACGCAACCGGCGGCCAGATCGCGCTCCTCGGTGGGTTGGCAGCTGTGGCCGTGAGCTTCCGGATAATCGTGAAACCGGGCGCAGCAGGGTCGTTCATCGCGCTCTCGGTGAGTTGGGGCATCTGGGTCGCACTGCTGAGCGCGGCCGCGATCGTCGGCGGAGCGCTTCTCGCAGGATCCGAACAGACTCGCGCGCGCATGCGCCCCAAGGTCGGACCCGGGGCCGTGACGGCACAGATGCCGCCTCGGTTCTGAGCTAGACAGGGACTCCCAGCCGGGCTGCCACGCCGTAGAACCCGCAGATCGACCGCCCTGCTACCTCGATCGTTACTAGGCTCCCGCGCATGCCTGACCTAAGGGGAAAAGTCGCAATCGTCACCGGCGCGGGGCGCGGTATCGGCCGCTCGCACGCGCTCGCACTCGCGGCGGCCGGCGCGAAGGTCGTCGTCAACGACCTCGGCGGCGGGCTCGCCGGCGAGGGCACCGACGCGACGCCGGCGCAGCACGTCGTCGAGGAGATCCGCGCAGCCGGCGGCGAGGCCGTCGCGAACAGCGACAACGTCGCCGACTTCGCGGGAGCCGGCCGCATGGTGCAGCAGGCGATCGACGAGTTCGGCCGCCTCGACATCCTCGTCTGTAACGCCGGGATCCTCCGCGACCGGATGATCGTGAACATGACCGAAGACGAGTGGGACGCCGTCATCGCGGTCCACCTCAAGGGTCATTTCGCGCCGACGCAGCACGCCGCCGCGTACTGGCGCGAGCGGTCGAAGGCCGGCGAGGAGGTGCGCGGCCGCGTCATCTGCACCGCGAGCCCGTCGGGCGTCTTCGGCAATGTCGGCCAGGCGAACTACGGCGCCGCCAAGGCGGGCATCGCGGGCTTCACGATCATCGTCGCCCAGGAGCTCCAACGCTACGGCGTCACGGTCAACTGCCTCGCGCCGAACGCACGCACGCGCATGACCGAGGAGACGTTCCAGATGAGCGCGCCGGAGGAAGGCTTCGACCCGCTCGACCCGTCGAACGTCTCCACCGTCGTCGTCGCGCTCTGCGCGGACGAGGCGCAGGCGATCACCGGCCAGGTGTTCCACGTCTGGGGCGGCGCGGTCAACGCCTTGCGCGGCTGGAGCGCGGGCGAGCTGTTCGACGCTCCCGAGGGCTGGGAGCCCGACGCGCTGCTCGGCGAGTTGCTCGCCCGGTTCCCGGACGGGGCAACGCCGCCGGGGATGATCGCCGGCATGCAATCCGCCGGGGGGCGATCGCTGCAGGCCGCTGACTCTAGAGCTCGGCCGGATCGGTGACAGGCGCGCGGCACGCGAACCGCTCGCACGCGTAGACGGCGGGCTTGCCGTCAACGAGATCTTTGCCCGCGAGGAGCGGGATGTCCTCGGCCGGGCCGAACGCCACGACGACGTTCGGGTCGAAGACTCCGAGCGCTTTGCGCGCGACGGGCGAGCCCGGCCCGCCGGCGATCGCGAGCTCGCGCGGTGGCGAGAGATGGAGGTCAAGCGCGCAGAGCGCCCACCCGAACGCCGATGGCGCGCGCGTCAGGTAGTCGCCGACCAGCCGCAGCGCATCGACCGCCTGCCGCTCCAGCTCCTCGTCGCCCCAGATCCGGGCGAGCCGCAGGAGGACGAACGCGAGCATCGAGTTGCCCGACGGGATCGGGTTGTCCTCGAGCGACTTCTGCCGCGCGACGAGCTCCTCTCCGTCGGCCGGCGAGAGGAAGAAGCCGCCGCGAGAGGCGTCTCCGAAGAGCGCAATCGCGCGGTCCGCGGCACGACGGCTCGCGTGGAGCCAGCGGAGATCGCCCGTCGCGACGTGCAGCTCGTAGAAGCCGTGGGCGACGTTTGCGTAGTCGTCGAGGTACGCGGGGAACTTCGGGCGACCGTCGCGCGTCGTCCGCCACAGCGGGTCAACGTCGAGCAGTTCCCCGAGCCCAACAGCCGCTTGTGACAACTTGTCACTTGGAAGAAAACGCGCGCCCTCTGCGAGCGCCGCGAGCGCGAGGCCGTTCCATGAGGCGATCACCTTGTCGTCGCGGAACGGCTGGGCCCGGCGCTCGCGGATTTCGAGGAGCCGAGCGCGTGTGTCGTCGTCGAGCACGCCACGGATGATCGAGCGGCCGCCCTCGAACGGCATGAGCAGCCCGGGCGGGACTCCGTCGTCGTCCGTCCACGTATACGTCAGCCCCTCGACGCCGTCCGTGTCGGCGTCCTGCGCCGACGCGAAGCCACCGCTCTCGAGGCGCAACTCGCGGAGCAGGTAATCGAGCGTCCGCTCGGCGACGTCGCGGTATCGACCTTCGCCGGTGACGAGCCACGCGTGGAGATACGGCGGAACGAGCAGCGCGTTGTCGTACAGCATCTTCTCGAAGTGCGGCACGAGCCAGTCCGAGTCGACGGAGTAGCGATGGAAGCCGCCGCCGACAACGTCGTACATCCCTCCGGCTGCCATCCCGTCGAGCGTGACGCGGACTGCGTCGAGCGAGCCTCGCCGCAACAGGAACTCGAGCGCCGACGCGGGCGGGAACTTCGGGGCATGTCCGAAGCCGCCGGACCGTGGGTCGAGCTGCTGGAGCAGAACCTCCTCGGCTTCGGCCAGCAATCCCGCGTGAAGACGCTCGCGCGAGGGCTCCCGCTCCGCGGCGCTGCGCAGCGCACCGACGAGCGCCTCCGCCTGCGCGGCGACGTCCGCGGGTCGTTCGCGGTACGCGTCGGCAACCGCGCGCAAGACCTGCCGAAACGCCGGGAGCCCGTGCCGCGGCTCTGGCGGAAAGTACGTGCCGCCGAAGAACGGCTCGCCGCCGGGCGTGAGGAAGACGGTCAGCGGCCAGCCGCCCTGCCCGGTGAGCGAGACGACGGCGTCCATGTAGACCGAGTCGACGTCGGGCCGCTCCTCGCGGTCGACCTTGACGCAGACAAACCGCTCGTTCATGAGCGCAGCCGTCGCCTCGTCGTCGAACGACTCCCGCTCCATCACGTGGCACCAGTGGCAGGACGAGTAGCCGATCGAGACGAGCAGCGGCTTGCTCTCGCTCCGGGACTGCGCGAAAGCCTCCGGGCCCCACGGCTGCCAGTCGACCGGGTTCTCGGCGTGCTGGAGGAGGTACGGGCTGGTCTCCTGCGCAAGCCGGTTCATCGCGTTAGCGTAGGCGGCGATGAGCACTCTGCCCGCGGGCACCGTCACATTCGTCTTCACGGACATCGAGGGCTCGACGAAGCTCTTGCAGGAGCTCGGGGACGAGGCGTATGGGCAGGTCTCGGCTGACCACCGGCACCTCGTGCGCGAGACGTTCGGGGCGCGTGGCGGCACCGAGATCGACACGCAGGGAGACGCGTTCTTCTTCTCCTTCCCGCGAGCCCGCGACGCCGTCGGCGCGGCGGTCGACGCGCAGCGCGCGCTGCGCGAGCACGAGTGGCCGGAGGGACACGTGCTCCGTGTGCGCATGGGTCTCCACACCGGTGAGCCACACATGGGCGAGGAGGGCTACCTCGGTCTCGACGTCGTCCGCGCCGCGCGCATCTCCGCCGCGGGCCACGGCGGGCAAATCCTCATCTCCGAGACGACGCGCGCGCTGCTCGGCAATCAACTCCCTGAGGGCGTCGCCGTGCACGATCTCGGCGAGCAACACCTGAAGGACGTCCAGCACGAGCACATCTACGAGCTGACAATCGACGGCCGCGCCGCGTCCCCGAAGCCGCTGAAGACGCAGCCGGCGGTGAAGTCACGCCAGGAAGACATGGCCGCGCGGTTCGAGGATCGGATCACGTCGTATGTCGAGCGCCAGCTCGAGTCGGCCCTGTCCGACGACCCCGGCGCCGAACCAAAGATCCCGACGAAGCTCGCGCTCACCGGCACCGCCATCGGGTTCGGGGTCATCTTCCTGACACTCATCGTCCTCGTCGCGATCGCCCTCCTGATCAAGACGCTGTTCTTCTGATGCCGTCGCTGATTTGCGCGAGCTGTGGGCAGGCGAACCCTGACGGTGCGCGCTTTTGCAACGCCTGTGGCGCTCCGCAGGACGCCGGCCCGGCTGAGCGGGAGCAGCGCAAGACGGTGTCGATCGTCTTCTGCGACATCACCGGCTCGACGGAACTAGGCGAGTCGACCGATCCGGAGGCTCTGCGTGCGCTGCTGGCCGGCTACTTCGAGCGGATGAAGGGAATCGTCGAGGCGCATGGCGGCACGGTCGAGAAGTTCATCGGCGATGCAGTGATGGCGGTGTTCGGGGTCCCTGTCTCCCACGAGGACGATGCATTGCGCGCGTGCCGGGCGGCGGTCGAGATGCGCGATGCGCTGCCCGAGCTCGGCATCGCGGGACGGCTCGGCGTCAACACCGGCGAGGTCGTGACCGGAACCGAGGAGCGGCTCGCCACGGGCGACGCGGTCAACGTAGCCGCGCGGCTCGAACAGGCGGCAGAGCCCGGCGAGGTGCTGATCGGAGACGAGACGCTGCGCCTCGTCCGACCCGCGGTGAGTGTGGGAGCCGAGCGGCGGCTCGATCTGAAGGGCAAGGCGGAGCCGGTTGCCGCGTACCCGCTGCTGGCGGTTACCGGCGAGCTGGAGCGAGTCTTCTCCTCGCCGATGGTCGGGCGAGAGCGCGAGCTGCAAGCCCTCCGCGATGCGTACGCGCGCGCCGGCGCCGACCGCTCCTGTCAGCTGTTCACGATTCTCGGCTCTGCAGGCGTGGGCAAGTCGCGCCTCGTCTCTGAGTTCCTCGGTGCGTCGGAAGCTCGTGTCGTCCGGGGGCGCTGCCTGTCGTACGGCGAGGGGATCACGTACTGGCCGGTGGTCGAGATCGTGAAGCAGCTCGGGATGCTCCCGCAGGGGGACGCGGCGCGACCGCTTCGATCCCTGCTCGGCGAGACGCAGCTACCCGCGAGCGCCGAGGAGATCGCCTGGGGATTCCGGAAGCTCCTCGAGCAGGAAGCGCAACTGCAGCCGCTGGTCGTGGTGTTCGACGATCTGCACTGGGCGGAGGAGACGCTGTTCGACCTCGTCGAGCACGTCGCGGACCTCTCTCGCGACGCGCCCGTGCTGCTGCTCTGCATGGCGCGGCCGGAGCTGCTCGAGCGCCGGGCATCGTGGGGCGGCGGCAAGTGGAACGCCACCGCCGTGCTGCTTGAGCCGCTCGACGCGGACGAGACGGAGCAACTCCTCTCGAAGCTCGGCGAGGTGGCGCCCGAGCTCCGCGAGCGCATCGCCCACGTCGCAGAGGGGAACCCGCTCTTCCTCGAGGAGATGCTCGGTCTCGTGCGGGACTCCAGCGGAGCTCAGGTGGAGGTCCCCCCGACGATCCAAGCGTTGCTCGCGGCCCGGCTCGACCAGCTCGACCCAGCCGAGCGTTCCGTGCTCGAGCACGGCTCGGTCGAGGGTCGCACGTTCCACCGCGGAGCGGTTGCGGCATTGGGGGACGGCGACGGAGACATCGACCGGCGTCTTGTCGCCCTCGTGCGGAAGGAGCTCGTGCGCCCCGAGCGCGCGCAACTGGCCGGCGACGATGCCTACCGCTTCCGCCACCTCCTGATTCGCGACGCGGCGTACGAGGCGTTGCCCAAGGCCGCCCGCGCGGATCTCCATCGCCGGTTCGCAGGCTGGCTCGAGGAGCGCGGCGAGAGCCTCGTCGAGCTCGACGAGATCCTCGGCTACCACCTCGAGCAGGCCGCGCGCTACCTCGAGGAGCTCGGCCGCGACGACGCCGGGCTCGCCGAGGAGGCTGCCGACCGGCTTGCCGCCGCCGGCCGCACCGCGCTATGGCGCGACGACGACCGCGCGGCGCGGTCATTGCTCGAGCGGGCGCTCGCACTGAGGAAACGCGTGGACGTTCATCTCGTGCTCTACGTCGCAGAGAGCCGCTTCACGATCGACCTCCAGGGAGGCCTCGCTGCCCTCGAGCAGGCAGCCGACGATGCGGAGAAGGCCGGTGATGCCGCCGGTGCGGCGCTGGCGCGAGTCGCGGCGGCCCATTGGCGGCTGGACTCGGCGTCGGGCTCGCTCGACGAGCTCGAGAGGCTCGCCGGTGCGGCGCTGCCGCTCCTCGAAGCTGCGGGAGACGAGGCAGGCCTTGGCCATGTCTGGTCGTCGCTCGCGTTCGTATACGGGAAACGTCGCCGCTACGACGAGGTGGAACGAGCCGCGGAGGAGGCGCTGCGGCACTTCGAACGTGCCGGCGAGAACTGGAGCTATCCCGGCGCGATCGTGAGCGCTCTTTATTGGGGTAGCCGGCCGGCCACCGAGGCGCTCCAGCGGCTCGACGTCCTGGCGGAGCGGTTCACGCATCCGCGAGTCGATCTCATCCGGGCCCGGTTCCTCGCGATGCTCGACCGGCCAGACGAGGCTCAAGCGGTCGGAGCCGCCGCCGCCGAGCGGTTCCGCGAGCTCGTCGGGCGGAATCCTTGGTTCTGGGAGCTCGACGAGCTCGCAGGCAGGTACGACGCCGCCGCCGAGCAGCTTCTCGCCTTCTGCGAGTACCTGGCCGAGCGAGGTCAATTGGCCGCGCTGGCGGGCTACTCGGCGAAATGCGGTCGCATGCTCTGTGCAGCGGGGCGCTACGACGAAGCAGAACACGTCGCGGACCGGCACCGCGACCTCGCCGACGAAGGCGACCCGGGTTCGCAGGCGCTGTACCGGCGGGTCGCCGCAGTCATCGCAGCTCACCGAGGAGAGCACGTCGAGGCCGAACGGCTAGCACGAGAGGCACTCGCGGACAGCCTTCAGACGGACTCGCCCGAGATCCAGGGCGACGCGTATTTCGACCTTGCCGAAGTTCTCGTCGCCGCGGGGCGCAGGGAAGACGCCGCTGCCGCTTGGCACCAGGCGCTCGAGTGCTACGAGCGCAAGGGGATCATCCCGCTCGCCCGCCGCACACGCGAACGCCTCGACACTCTCCAAGAGACGCCCACGTAGCCGATGGCCCGGTCCTATGCGGAGCTGGAGGTGGGCGCGGTGTACCGGAGCCGCTTCGGGCGGACGGTGCTCGAGGCCGATGCCGTCGCGCACGCGATGCAGACGATGAACACGAACCCGATCCACTTCGACGCCGAGTACGCAGCGACGACCGAGTGGAAGCGGCCGCTCGTCGACTCGACGTTCACGCTCGCGCTCGTAACCGGTCTGTCGGTCGCCGACGTCTCGGAGTGCGGCGTCAACCTCGGCTGGCGCGAGGTGCGCCTCCCCGCGCCGGTCTTCGCCGGCGACACGATCCGCGCCGAGACGGAGGTGCTCGCGAAGCGCGAATCGAAGTCGCGGCCGGGCTTCGGGATCGTCACGGTCCGCACCCGCGGGCTCAACCAGCGCGACGAGGTCGTGATCGAGTTCGAGCGCTCGATCCTGCTGCCGCTGTGACCGAGGTCACGCTCGAGACGGAGCGCCTGGTCCTGCGGATGCCGCGGATCTCGGATGCGGTGCCGTTCGCCGCCCTCTTCACCGACCCGACCGCGATGGAGTTCATCGGCGGTGTCCATCCCGACACGTCAGACGATCCCGAGTTTCCCGTTCGGCGGTGGCTGGAGCGCTGGGAGGCGAACGGGGTCGGGCCTCTGATCGCGGAGCGTCGCGAGGACGGCGTCGTCGTCGGTCGCGCGGGGCTGCACATCTGGGACACGAGCACGTGGACACCGACGTCGTACGCGAACGCCGGCGAGCATGCGCAGCCCGAGCTTGGGTGGGCGTTGATCCGCGAGCACTGGGGCAACGGCTATGCGACCGAGGCCGCCCGCGCCGCGCGCGACTGGGCCCGGAGCGTCGGCGTCGAGCGGCTCATCTCCGTCATCGCGCCGGCCAACTCCCGTTCGCAACGTGTCGCGGAGAGGCTCGGCTGCACGCCGGGCGAGACCGTGACGCTCTTCGACACCGGCGAAGCGATCGTCTGGGAGCATCCCGAGCCATGATCGAGACCGAGCGCCTCATCCTCCGGCTGCCGCGGCTCGAGGACGCGCCCGACCTGGCCGTCGCGTACGCCGATCCGGAGACGGTGCGCTACATCGGCGACAGCACGACGGCCACGCTGGCCGAGGTCGAGGACGCCATTCCGCAATGGCTCGAGCGGTGGGAATTGTGGGGCGTCGGCTTCTTCTCGCTCGAGCGGCGCGACGACGGGCGCGTCCTCGGACGGGCAGGCTTCGCGCGCTGGGATCCCGAGACGTGGGAGATCGGCGGCTCCGAGACCGAGATCGGCTGGCTGCTCGGACAGGAGCATTGGGGTCGCGGCTACGCGACCGAAGCCGCCCTCGCACTGCGGGACTGGGCGCGACGGGAACGCGGGATTTCCCGGCTCATATCGCTCATCCGTCACGGAAACGTGCGGTCTGTCCGCGTTGCGGAGAAGCTCGGCGAGCGGTACGAACGCGACGTGGAGGTTCGCGGCAGGCCGACCTGGCTCTACGCGCTCACGGCATGAGCGAATTTCTCCCCCTCGACGGCATCCGCCTGGTCGACGTGACCGCGTCACTCGCCGGGCCGACGTGCACGCAGCTTCTCGGCGCGCTCGGCGCGGACATTGTGAAGGTCGAGCCGCCCGAAGGAGACCACGCGCGCGCCTGGGGTCCACCGTTCATCGACGGGATGGGCGCGCTCTTCTTCGCGGCGAACGCCGGCAAGCGGTCCGTCGTGCTCGATCTCGAGGAGGATCGAGAAGCGCTCCTCGAGCTCGTCGACAGCGCCGACGTGCTCGTCCTCAGTCTCCGCCCCGGTCTCGCGGAGTCGCGCGGTCTCGGTGCGGATGAGTTGCGCAAGCGCAATCCCCGCCTGATCCACACGACCATCGGCGCGTACGGGCGTGGCGGCCCGCTCTCCGACCGGCCGGGCTACGACCCGCTGATGCAAGCCGCGGCCGGAATCATGAGCGTGACGGGGGAGCCCGACGGCCCGCCGGTCCGGGTCGGCGTCTCGCTCATCGACGTCGCGACGGGGCAGTGGGCGGCAATCGGAATCCTCGCGGCGCTGCTCGAACGCGAGCGAACCGGCGCAGGCTGCACCATCGACACGTCGCTGTACGAGTCCGCGCTCTACGCGATGTCCTCCCATGTCGCGGCGTACGAAGCCGGCGGCGAAGTGCCGGCGCGCCACGGCTCGGGGTTCCCACTCATCGCGCCGTACGAGCTCTTCCCCACGAGCGACGGCGGAGTGATGATCTCCGCCGCGAGCAATGCGCTGTGGGAACGGCTGCGCCGCGCGCTCGGACTCGCGGATGACGACCGCTTCCGCACGAACCCGGATCGAGTCATGCATCGCGCGGAGCTGTTCGACGCGATCGCCGCGGTCACGCAGCGGCGAACAAGCGCCGAGTGGGAGGAGAGCCTCACCGAGGCAGGCGTTCCCGTCTCGCCGGTGCGCGATCTGAGCGAGGTCCTCGCCCACGCGCAGACCCAGGCGCTCGAAATCGTCGAGCAACTGGGCGGCGGAACGACTGTGGGCCTGCCGCTCCGGTTCGACGGCAAGCGGCCGCGCTACTCGAGCCCGCCGCCGCCACTCGGCGGCCAGGGCGAGGCGCGGTAGAGATAGCCCTCGAGCTGCCGTCCGAGCACGCTTTCGAGCCATTGCGAGATCTTCACGAGCGCGTCGACGTCTACGCCGGTTGAGACGCCTTCGTGCTCGAGCAGCCAGACGAGATCCTCCGTCGCGACGTTGCCCGTCGCGCGCGGTGAGAACGGACAGCCGCCGAGACCGCCGACCGAAGCGTCGAGGACGGTCGCGCCCGCTTCGAGCGCGGCGAGACAGTTCGCGTAGCCGGTGTTGCGCGTGTTGTGGCCATGGAAGCCGGCCGCACCCGTGCGTTCGACCAGACCGCGCACGGCCGAGGGAGTCGCGACGCCGATCGTGTCCGCGAGGACTACCTCTGCCCGGTCGGAGAACGGCGCAACGAGCTCCGCGACGACGCCCGGATCCACCGGCCCCTCGAACGGACAGCCGAACGCGCACGAGATCGTCACTGTCGCCGGCGTCTCGCCTGCCGCCGCGAGAATCGCCTCGGTCCGCGCCACCGCCTCGGCGAGCGTCGCGTTGCCGTTTCGCTCGTTGAACGTCTCCGTCGCCGCGAACGTCACGTTGACGCGGTCGAGGCCAACGGCGGCGAACCGTTCCCAGCCCTTCTCGTTCAACACGAGACCGGAGAGCTCGACGCCCGCACGCCGCTCGACGCGTGCCACGACATCCTCGGCGTCGGCCATCTGCGGCACGCGATCGCCGCGCACGAAGCTCACCGCCTCGATCCGCGGCAGCCCCGCTGCGCCGAGCCGGTCGACGAGCTCGGCACGCACCGTGGGCGCGAGCGTGTCCGGCTCGTTCTGAAGGCCGTCGCGCGGCCCGACGTCGCAAACGGTGATCGTCACAAAACGAGCCTAGATGAGCCCCTCCGGTGCGACCTCCGTCTTCCGACTGAAGAACTCGCGGAACTTGAACGCGGAGAGGATCATCAGCGGAATGCCGAGAAGCAGCGAACCGATCCCGATGAGAATCGGAACCTGAACTCCGAGGACCGGCGCGGAGTAGTTGTAGTTCGCCGTGTATTGATCGACGAGGAACGCCTTGACGAAGATAAAGGCCATCATCAGCCCACCGATCACCGGCGCCGCTCCGGCGAGGATGAAGCCTCGCCAGCTCTTGAAGAGCTCCCTGCGGAAATACCAGCCGCACGCCAGACCGGTAAAGCCGTAGTAGAAGCAGACGGCGAAGCCGAGCGCGGTGATCGAGTCGTTGAGGACGTTCCCGCTCGTGTCGACCAGGATCAGGAACACGGTCCAGACGGCCGAGAGCGCTCCCATGCCGATCGTCGAGATGGTCGGCGTCAGGTAGCGCGGATGAATGTTCCCGAACATGTCGGGAATTGCGCGCCACTTCGCCATCGAGAGCGTCGTCCGCGCGGTGGGCAGGATCGTCGTCTGGGTCGACGCCGACGCCGACGTGAGGACGGCGATGATCAGGAGCTTGTACCAGGGCGAGCCAAAGACGGTCTGTCCGAGCGGCTTGAGCACGTCGTTCTGATTGGCGGCAAGGAACTTCGTGCCTGCGAAGGCCTGGGCCGACGTGGCGACGACGAGATAGATCAGCACGAGGAGAATCGTCGAGAGCACCGCGGCTTTGCCCGGACCTTCCGCGGAGTCCTTCGACTCTTCATTGACGGCCACGCCCGAGTCCCAGCCCCAGTAGATGAAGATCCCGAGCAGCACGCCGGCTATGAGCGCGCTGAAGGACAGGTCGAACGGGTTGAACCACGACCAGCTCGGATGGATCGACCCGCGCAGGGCCGTCCCGTTGTACGTCTTGTAGAGCGCCACAACCGAGAAGGCGCCGAGGATCAGAATCTCGGCGCTGAGGAGAAAGACCTGCGTCTCGGCGGAGAGCTCGATCCCGCGGTAACAGATCCAGGTCATGAGGGCGATCCAGACGACCGAACCGATGACCAGCCACGTCGGCGAGCTCGCCGCGCTGTGCCAGTCGAAGAGCAAGAACGTGTACTGGGACGCGATGACCGCGAGCGACGCCATCACGATCACGTCGGCCACGAAGATCGCCCAGCCGTTGATCCAGCCGATCCACGGGCCGAACGCCCGCGTCGTCCATGCGAACGTCGTGCCGGCGTCGGGGTCCGCCTTGTTCAGGTAGCGGTAGCCCAACGCGACGAGCAGGATGGGGACGAAGGAGACGAGCAGCACCGCCGGCGCGTGCACACCGACGCCGGTGATCGCCACGATGAAACCAAGCGTCGCCGCGAGCGAGTACGCCGGCGCCGTCGATGCGACGCCGATGACGAGGTTCGACATGAAGCCGAGCGCATCGGCCTTCAGGCCCTTGTCGCCCGTCACAACCGCTTCGCTTGCTGCTCCGGCGCTCATTGCATCTCCTCCCATGCTTCGGCGAGGACGTCGCCGAGGATTCCCGTCATCTCGTCGAACTGCGCCTGCGTCGCGACGAGTGGCGGCGAGATTTGGATCACCGGGTCGCCGCGGTCGTCGGCCCGGCAGATGAGGCCTCTCTCGAACAAGCGGCGTGAGAGGAAGCCGCGCAGCAGGTGCTCGCACTCCTCGGCGCTGAACGTCTCGCGCGTCTCCTTGTCCTTCACGAGCTCGAGCGCGTAGAAGAATCCAGCGCCGCGGAGGTCGCCCGCGATGGGCAGTTCGAGAAGCTGCGCGAGCGTCGAGCGGAAGGCGTCCTCGTTCGCAAGAACGTGCTCGTTGATCCCTTCCCGCTTCATGATCTCGATGTTCTTCAGCGCGATCGCGCTCATCACGGGATGTCCCCCGAACGTGATCCCGTGCGAGTACATCGACGTGTCGGCGAGGAAGGGCTCCATCACCCGGTCGGTCGCGACGACGGCGCCGATCGCGGCATACGACGAGGAGAGCCCCTTCGCGCACGTGACGATGTCGGGCCGGATGTCGTACCGCTCCGACGCGAACCAGTGGCCGACCCGCCCGAAGCCGGTGATCACCTCATCGGCCGACAGGAGGATGTCGTACTTGTCGCAGAGCGCCCGCACGCCGGCCCAGTAGCCCGCCGGCGCGACGAACGCGCCGCCGGCATTCTGCACCGGCTCCATGTGGATCAGACAGACCGTCTCGGGATCCATCGCGAGGATCGTCTGCTCGAGCTCCTCGAGCAGGACGGCGGTGAACTCCTCCTCCGTCTCACCGTCTGGCCGGTGATAGCGGTTCGTGTTGCTGACGTGCCGGACTTCGGGGACGAGGGGCTCGAACGGCGCGCGCAGCGCCTCTATCCCGTTGATCGACAGCGCCCCGAACGTCGTGCCGTGGTACGCGATGTTGCGCGCGATCGCCTTGTACTTGTGACCGTGACGCTGCTGGGGGATGCGGCTGCCCGGATCGACGCCGGTGCCCGGGTGCTTCCCGTCGCGCGCCGCGAAGTACTGGCGCGCGAGCTTCCACGCCGACTCGACAGCCTCCGAGCCGCCGGAGACGAAGAAGACGCGGTTGAGGTCGCCGGGGGCGAGCGACGCGAGCTCGGCGGCGAGCTCGATCGCGCGCGGGTGCGCGTACGTCCAGTTCGTGTAGAAGGGAAGTTCCTTCATCTGCTCGTGCGCCGCCCGACCAATCTCGTCGCCGAAGCCGTAGCCGAGGTTGACGGAGAAGAGCCCCGCGAGCGCGTCGAGGTAGCGGTTGCCCTCGTCGTCCTCGAGATAGCAGCCGTCGCCGCGCACGATGATCGGCGGCGAAGCCGATCCCATACGCGTGAAGTGGAGCCAGAGATGGTCGTTTGCGAGTTGTCGAAGATCAGTTGCCGCCACGTGTCCCCCAGTCGTAGAGCTGTTTCCACATTTCGAGGTAAAGGAAGGTTTCGGTCGAGACGACACCGCCGAGCGCGCGGATCCGATTCGTCAGCTCGAGCAGCTCCGTGCGCCCGGAGGCGACGACCTCGACGAGGACGTCGAACTGCCCGGCTGTGACGACGACGTAGTCCGCCTCGGGCCACTTGGAGATCTCGTCGGCGACGGCGCTCGGCGGCCCCGAGGTCTTCACGCCGACGAGCGCCTGCTCGAACCCGAGCCCGAGCGGATTCGTGACGCCGACCACCTGGAGGATCCCCTCGCTCGTCAGCCTGCCGTAGCGTGCGCGGACGGTCGCCTCCGACACGCCGACCCGCGCCGCGATCCCACGGAAGGACTCGCGACCGTTCGACTGCAGTGCCTCGATGATCCGACGGTCGAGGTCATCGACCCGGCGAAGCGGCGCAACGGCGCCGCGCTCGGGATTCTCGCTGCGCATCCAGTCCGATTCTTACATCTGCGCTGCGCATTTCGTCAATCCGATTGCGTTTTGTCAATGCGAAGCGCGGCTTCTTGACGCTGTCCGCCCGCGCACCTAAGGTGGTCTCCGTCCATCCCGGCGAGAGGAGGCTCGAACAAATGACTGTGCCCGCTGCCTCCTTGGTCTTCCTGACCTAAGCGCCGGACGCTCCTTCTGTTGGAACGCCGCGGCGTTCCCATCTCTCCCAAAGGAGCTTTGCGTTGTCTCAGTTCGACTTGCACGAGCTCGGGTGGACTCCCGACCTCGCCGAACAATTGGAGCCCGGTCTCGAGCCGGGTCGCGTCGCCGCCGCCCACCGCGGCGAGTTCGACGTCTGGCTGGAAACCGGCGAGGTTCGCTCGAGCCTGCCCGGCAAGCTGCTCAACGATGGCGTCGACGTCGCCGTCGGTGACTGGGTCGGCCTCGGCCAAGGACTGATCCGTCAGGTGCTGCCTCGTCGAAGCGCGATCGTCCGCAACGCGGCGTCCAACCAGCAGCGCCTGACTCACGGCCAGACGCTCGCCTCGAACGTCGATGTCGCATTCGTCGTCTCGTCGCTCGGCCCGGATCTCGAGCCGCGTCGCATCGAGCGCTACCTCGTCACGATCTGGGAGAGCGGGGCGACCCCGGAGATCGTGCTCACGAAGGCCGACCGCATGGAGGATCCGTGGGAGCTCGTCGCCGAGGTCGAGGCGGTCGCTCTCGGCGTCCCGGTCCACGTCGTCTCCGCCGTCACCGGCCACGGGTGCGAGGCGCTGCGCGCGCGGATCGAGCCGGGCGAGACCGCCGTGTTGCTCGGCTCCTCGGGAGTCGGCAAGTCGACGCTCGTCAACCGCTGGCTCGGCGAGGAGGTCATGGCGACGAAGGAGACGCGGGAGGACGACGACGAGGGCCGGCACACGACGACCGTCCGCCAGCTTCTCCTTCTACCGGGCGGCGGGCTTGTTCTCGACTCGCCCGGCATCCGCGAGCTCCAGCTCTGGGACGTCGGAGCGGGCGCGCTCGATGCGACCTTCTCCGACGTCGAGGAGCTCGCCGCCGAGTGCCGCTTCGGCGACTGCACCCACCAGCACGAGCCCGGCTGCGCGGTGCTCGCGGCTGTCGAGGCAGGCGACCTCCCGGCCGAGCGGTTTGCGAGCTGGCGGAAGCTCCAGCGCGAGCTTCGCGCCATGGAGCTGCGGCACAACGTGCTGCTCCGGAAGGAGGAGACACGAAAGTGGAAGTTACGGGCGCGAGAGGGGCAAGCGCGAGCGCGGCGCCGCTGATCAGGCGTCGCCAGGGCCGTCGCCCCGGTTCATCATGCCCTGGCAGGTGCCGCCGAGCCTGATGAAGAGCTGGCTCAGCTTGAGCGGGCACTGGCCCGCGACCCAGGGGGTTACGTGCCGGTACAGCCACGCCGTCATGAAACGCCGCTTGAGCCCGCCGACCCCCATGTGACCCTGGTCGAGCCTCCACAGCGCATCGTGGACGAGCGCCGCCTGGAGGCCCGCGACCGTCCGGCCGGGCGTCGAGCGCGCGATCGCGGCCAGTGGATGGCCGGGATGGACCTCGCCTTTCAGCGTCTGCAGCGATACCCCGAGGTAGGCGGCAGAGGCCGTCATCAGAGGCTTGCCCTGGACGAGTTTCGGCGCGGCGTACGCTGGTTGACTCTGTGCGAGCACGGCTCCGGTCGCCGCTCCGGCTACCACGACGAGAGCGGCAACTCCACCAACAAGCTTGCGCCTGCGAGTCATGTGCGGATTATTACTCGTTTGGTAGGACGGACGCAATCTCGGCAGGCGCGTCGGCGTGCTTCGCCGCAAAGTTCTCCGCGAACATCGCCGCGAGCGCGCGAGCCTTCTCGTCATAGCGCGCCGGGTCGGCCCACGTCGAACGCGGGTCGAGAAGCGACTCATGGACGTCGGACGCGGTAACCGGAACCTCGAACCCGAAAGCCGGGTCCGTCCGGAACTCGGCCTTCTGCAGGTCGCCGGAAAGAACGGCGGAGAGAAGACCACGCGTCGCCTTGATCGGCATCCGGTGGCCCTCGCCGAACGGGCCGCCTGTCCAGCCCGTGTTGATGAGCCACACCGTCGAGCCGTGCTCGTCGAGCTTCTTCCCGAGCAGCTCCGCATAGACCGTCGGCGGCTGCGGCAGGAACGGCGCGCCGAAGCACGTCGAGAACGTCGGCTGCGGCTCGGTGACGCCGATCTCCGTGCCGGCGAGCTTCGCCGTGAAGCCGGAGAGGAAGAAGAACAGCGCCTGCTCGCGGCTGAGGCGCGCGATTGGCGGAAGGACCCCGAACGCGTCCGCCGTGAGGAAGATGACGTTGCGCGGATGACCGGCGCGCTTCGCCGGAAGCATGTTCGCGATGCGTTCGAGCTTGTACGCGGCACGCGTGTTCTCGGTCTTGGAGTCGTCGTCGAGGTCGAGCACGCCACGCTCATCGACGGCGACGTTCTCGAGCACCGTGCCGAAGCTGTGCACGGCGTTCCAGATCTCCGGCTCAGCCTCCGCCGAGAGCCGGATCGTCTTCGCGTAGCAACCGCCCTCAAAGTTGAAGACGCCGTCGTCGCTCCAGCCGTGCTCGTCGTCGCCGATCAGCTTGCGGGACGGATCCGCCGAAAGTGTCGTCTTGCCGGTACCGGAGAGGCCGAAGAAGATCGCCACGTCCTCCCCATCGTTCGCGACGTTCGCGGAGCAGTGCATCGACGCGATTCCCGCGAGCGGGAGCCGGTCGTTCATCACGGAGAAGACGGACTTCTTGATCTCGCCGCCGTAGAACGTGCCGCCGATGATCACCTCGCCGCGGGTCGGGTGGAGGCAGATAAAAACTTCGGTGCGCGTGCCGTCCTGCGCGGGGTCGGCCTCGACCTCGGGCTCGTGGAGGATGAGCACGTCCGGCTCGAACGCGCCGAGCTCCGCGTCGGTCGGGTCGATGAACATCGTCTTCGAGAAGAGCGCGTGGTACGGGTGCGCGGTGATGACGCGGACGGCAAGCCGGGTCTTCGGGTCGGCGCCGCAGAAGGCGTCGATAACGAAGACGTCCGACTGCTCGAGGCTCGCCGTGATTTTCGCGCGGAGGCCGTCGAAGTTCTCCTCGGAAATCGGCTGGTTAACGTCACCCCAGCCGATGCGCTCCTCGGAGCCGGGCTCGCGGACGATGAACTTGTCCTTCGGTGAGCGGCCGGTGAAGCGGCCGGTGTCGACGACCAGGCCGCCAGAATCGGAGAGGACGCCTTCGCCGCTGGCAAGCGCAGCCGCGTAGAGCTGCGACGTGCTCGGGTTGCGGAGGACGCGCCCGGCCGCGCGGAGGCCATGCGCGGCGAGAGCGTCCGCTGGTAGATCGGCGATCGTCACGGGTTCCGATCCTAGTCGATTGATTCCAAACTGTCGCCGCGCCGGATGACGCCCCTGACGCGGCGCGGGAGTTCAGCTCTCGCCATCGAACCTGTCGGCGATGAGCGCTGCCGCTCCCACCGCGAGCCTCCGGCACCCACTTCCGCAGGCCTTGCTCGTCCTCACGTTCACGACGGGGATCGTCGACGCTGTGAGCTTCCTCGGGCTCGGCCACGTCTTCACGGCGAACATGACGGGCAACATCGTCCTGCTCGGCTTCGGCATCGCCGGCGCGCACGGATTGCCGATCGCGGGACCGTTCGCGTCGCTCGGGGCCTACGCCCTCGGCGCGGTGGGCGGCGGCCGCATCGCGCGGCACGTCGACAAGGAGGGGCTGCTGACGACGGGACTCGCGTTCGAGGTCGTACTGCTCGCGACTGCCGCGGTAGTTGCCGTAGCGACGACCGTTACGCCGGGCGAAGCGTCCAGCTACGTCCTGATCGTCCTGCTTGCGTTCGCGATGGGCATCCGGAGCGCATACATCAGGCGACTCGGCGCTTCGGACATCTCCACCGTCGTCCTCACGATGCTCCTCGTCGACCTCGCTTCGGAGTCGCCCTTCGCGGGCGGCTCGGGACTCGGAAGCCTGCGTCGCGCGAGCGCCGTCGTGCTCATGTGCGCGGGCGCGGTCGCCGGGGCGCTTCTTCTGCGCGTCGACGTCGCACTACCGCTCGCGATCGCGGCCGGCCTGGCGCTCGCAGTGCGCGAGGCCTACCGCAGGGCTCCGCTCTAGCTCGGCTGGGGAACGACCCGGAGGTACGGCTTAGGCTCGTCCCACTCGCCGAACAGCTCCTTCGCCTCGTCGTTCGAGACGGAGCCGGCGATGATCACGTCGTCGCCAGACTTCCACTGCGCCGGTGTCGCGACTTTGTGGTTCGCCGTGAGCTGGAGGGAGTCGATGACGCGCAGCACCTCGTCGAAGTTGCGGCCGGTCGTCATCGGATAGACGAGCACGAGCTTGACCTTCTTGTCCGGTCCGATCACGAAGACGTTTCGCACGGTCTGGTTCAGCGCGGCCGTCCGGTCGGCCGGGTCGCCGGAGACGTCGGCTCCCAGCATCCCGTACGCCTTCGAAACGGCGTAGTCGGAGTCGCCGATGATCGGGTAGTTCGGGCGCGATCCCTGCGTCTCCTCGATGTCATCGGCCCAGGCCGAGTGCTTGTCGACGGGGTCGACCGAGAGGCCGATGATCTTGACGCCGCGCCGGTCGAACTCCGGCTTGATCGACGCCATGTAACCGAGCTCGGTGGTGCACACCGGCGTGAAGTCCTTCGGATGGGAGAAGAGCACCGCCCACGAGTCGCCGATCCAGGCGTGGAACTCGATCTCGCCTTCCGTTGTCTGCGCCGCGAAGTTCGGCGCCTCGTCACCGATCGTCAGTGCCATCTCCGTCCTCCCTCGTAAGTTCGTTCATCTAGCGCTTATAGCTCAATGGACAGACCCTCCGCGGCAAGCTCGATCTCGCGACCCGCAAGCTCCGCCGCGTCGTCCCGCATCGCCTCGAGCGTGTCGTCGTCGTGCGCCGGATCGTGATGGAACATGAGCGCCCGCCCGGGCCCGGTCCGCCGCACGAACGTGGCGAAGTCGGGCACGGAGGAGTGGCCCCAGCCGACCTTGCTGGGGTATTGGGCTTCGGTGTACTGAGCGTCGTGGAACAGGACGTCCGCGCCAGTCGCCAGCCCAATGCCGGCGTCTGGGTCGATGCCGAGCTCGTTGTCGGGAATGAACACGAGTGTCTTCCCCGCCTCCTCGAGCCGAAAGCCGAGCGCGCCGCCGGGGTGCTGGATGTGTCCGGAGGTGACCGAGATACCGGCGACCTCCCACGTCTCTTCGCCGACTTCGATCACCTCGAGCTTCACTGGGATGTCGGAAAAGCGGACCGGGAAGAGCGGCGGTGACAGGTAGTCGGCGAGGCTCTCTGCGAGCGGGCGGTCGCCCTGCCGCGGCCCCCAGATGCGGACGGTCCTGTCCATGAAGAGCGGCGCGAAGAAGCCGAGCCCCGTGACGTGGTCGAGGTGCATGTGCGTCAAGAGGATGTCGAGCTCGGCCGGTGGCCCGGCGGCCGCGAGCACGTCGCCGAGCGGCCGGATCCCGCTGCCGCAGTCGAGGATGACGAGCCGTCCATCCGTCGCCTCGACCGCGACGCAGGTCGTATTGCCGCCATACCGGACCGTGGTCGGGCCAGGCGCGGGGACGGTGCCCCGGCAGCCCCAGATTGCCGCCTTCATGGCGCCACCCTAGGCGACGACGCGCGTCCCCGTGGCCTTGAACGTTGCGTAGGCGCGGCCGCCGATCTCGAGACCGAGGCGGCGGAGAGACTCCCCGGTGATCTCGGCGCTCACCGGGCCGATCGTGACGCGCGCGCGGTTCCCGAGCTCTGTGATCGCGGTGATCGTCCCGACGACGACGTTGAGCGCGGAGTCGTCGGGCGGGTGCGTCGAGACCGTGATGTCCCACGGATAGACGGCGAGCGTCGTCGCTTCGCCTCCGTCCGCCGACTTGATGACCGTGCCGTCGTCGAGACGAGCGGGCAAGAGATTCGCCCCCGTGAACGAGGCGACGAACGGATCGGCAGGCCGCGCAACGAGATCAGCCGCGGTCCCGGTCTGGCGAAGCCTTCCGTCGACGATCACGCCGATCTCTGTGGCGAGCGCGGCAGCATCCTCGAAGTCGTGCGTCACGAGGAGCGTCGGGATCTCGAGCCCGGCGAGAAGCTGCTGCAGCTCGGTGCGCACCTCGACGCGCGTGTGCGCGTCGAGCGCCGCGAGCGGCTCGTCGAGGAGGAGGATCGCCGGGTCGCGCGCGAGCGCGCGGGCGAGCGCGACACGCTGGCGCTCGCCGCCCGAGAGCGTCGTCGGCCGCGCGTCGGCGAGATGTCGAATCCCGAAGCGATCGAGGTATTCGTCCGCGCCGTGCCGCCGTGCGTACTCGACGTTGGCCCGCACCGTGAGATGCGGGAAGAGCGCGTAGTCCTGGAAGACGAGGCCGACGCTGCGGCGCTCCGGTGGCACGAAGACTCCGTCTGCGAACCACGTCTCCTCCCCACACCGGATCGAGCCGCCGCGCGGACGCACGAGCCCGGCGATCGCGTTGAGGACGGTGCTCTTCCCGGCGCCCGACGGCCCGACGAGCGCGACCGTGCCGCCGACCGCGAGGCTTACCTCGAGCTCGAAGCTCCGAAGAGGGACGGTGACGCGTTCGAGGGTGACCGTTGCCATGAGAGAGCGATTCTGAGGGTGAAGAGGATGACCGCGCTGATGATGACGAGCACGCCGCCCATCGCGAGGGCCGCGTCTTGGTTCACGTCGAACTCGTAGTAGATCGCGAGGGAGAGCGTCTGCGTGACGCGCTGAAGGCTTCCGGCGAACATGATCGTCGCACCGAACTCGCCGAGACCGCGCGCGAACGACAACGCGAGACCGGCGAACAGTCCGCCGCGAGCGAGCGGGAGCATGATGCGGAAGAACGTCCGTGTCGACCCCGCGCCGAGCGTGCGCGAGGCGGCCGGCAGACGCGGATCGACAGCCTCGAACGCCGCGATCGCCTGCCGGATGTAGAGGGGGCTCGCAACGTACGCGACCGCGATGACGACCGCGTCCTGCGTCCCCAACCCCACGTCGATGCCGAGGGCGTTGAGTTTCGAGCCGAGCAGTCCGTAGCGGCCGAGGGCGAAGATCAGGGCGAGCCCCGCGACGGCCGGCGGCAGTACGAGCGGAAGCTCGACGAGCGTGACCGCGAGCGAACGCCCGAAGAACCGCCGTGTCGCAATGAGATAGGCCGTCGGTGTTCCGAAGAAAACGATCAGCGCCTGCGCGACGAGGCTCGTCTTCAGCGTCACGAGAAAGGCGTCGTAGACGACGGGGTTCGAGAGCTGGCCGATCAACTTCCCCGGCGTCGTGTGAACGAAGATCGCAACGATCGGCAGAACGAGGAAGACGAGCGTGATCGCCGCCAACGCGACGAACACGCCGACCCCGAACCTGTCTCTCATCCCTACCTCTTGTGCCGGTGGCGCTTCGGCGTCGGCTTGACCCGCGGCAGGAAGCCGTACTTGTGCAGCGTCGCCTGCCCTTTCGTGCTCAGCACGAGGTGAATGAACGCGTGCGCGGCCGTCTTGTTGGTGCTCGCCGAGACGACGCAGATGCCGTACTGCACCTTCGGCTGCGCCCAGGCGGGAATCCTGATGACCTTGACCTGGCCGGGCACCGACTTCGCGTCGGTGGAGTAGACGAACCCGGCATCAGCCTCGCCGGTCGTGATCTGCGCGAGCACCTCGGACACGTTCGATTCCTCGCTCTTGACGTTCGCCATCACGGCATTGGCGATATTCATGTTGTTGAGGATCTGCTGCGTGTACGTGCCGACAGGAACGCCCGGCGCAGCAACGACGACTGAGACGCCGGGCTTGGTGAGGCTGTAGATGTTCTTGACATGGCCCGGGTTCGCGGGCGGGACGACGATCACGAGCGTGTTGCGGGTGAAGACGACAGGCTTCGCGCAGAACCCGTTCTGCCAAAGCTGGGTCGGCAGCGCCATGTTCGCCGAGGCGAAGACGTCCGCCGGCGCGCCGTTCTCGATCTGCGTAGCGAGCGTGTTCGAGCCGCCGAACGAGTATGTGTTGTTCGGAGCGATCGCCGGGAAGACGTCCGTGAGCGACGACGCCGCGTAGACGGTGATGTTCGGCGTCGTGCCTTTGGTCGCCGAGGCGGCCGGCCCTGCGAGGACTGCGAAAACGCCGAGGACGAGGAGTAAGCGCTTCATCAGCTCTGCACCATCACATTCGTCGATTTCACGATGGCCGTTGCGGCCATCCCTTTCTTCAGTCCAAGCTCCTCAACGGCATCGCGCGTAACGAGAGCGACGAGCCGCACGGGATCGGAGACGACGATCTCGACCTGCGCCATGAGGCCGTCGACCTGAACGTCCGTCACCGTGCCCGGGAAGCGGTTGCGCGCGGTGAGGTGCTCGCGGCCGCTGTCGCCACGCAGGCGGTCGATCTCCTTCGCAGCCACGACGCGCCGGTTGCTCTTGTCACGCGTCACCTTGATCCGGCCGGCGCTGTCCCAGCGGCGCAGCGTGTCGAGGCTGATCCCGAGCGCCGCCGCCGCCTCGCTTGCCATGTACTGCTGCTTCGCCATCTCAGCTCTCGTAGCGGTCGAGGAAGTTCGACATGACGTCCATCCGCACCGGCAACGGAGGCCTTCCGATCACCGGCTCGCCCCGGAGCGCAGCGAGCGCGCCGTGGTGCTGCGCCTCGCTCGCGAGGATCTGGGCCATCGTCTCGCGGTACCCGGGCGTCTGCACGTTCTCCAGCGCATCGATATACGCGCCTGTGAGCAAACGCTCGAGCTCCTTCGCGAAGCCGAGGATCGAGCGTCGGCTCGCGAATGTTCTTGCCGGGTAGGAGAAGTCGATGTCGCCGGCCGTCGCGGGCGTCTGGCCGTCAGCCGTCATCAGCGCGGCAAGGAGCGCGTAGTGCTCCGCCTCGTCGGCGCTGATCCGGTTCGCGACAGCCGTGCCCCGCGCCTGCAGGAGGCCGGTGTAGAGGGCCTGCCCGTAGAAGTCCATGGCAAGGAGCTCGGAGGCGATCAACAACCGCAGATAGGCGAGATCGCCGTCCGGAACTCCGTCCGCAAACGCCGCCGGCGCCAACGCGCCCAGCCCCGACGCGGACGCGAGCAACGCGCCACCGCCGAGGAGGAACTTCGACCGGCTCACACCGGTGCCTATGCGTTGCCTAGACGCCACCTGCGGGATGTTAGCGCCTGGGGAACCAGGGGACAAACACCGACGTCCGAGCCTGGTAGCGGCGGTAGGCGTCGCCGCGCGTGCGCAGCGACGACTCCTCGGCCGGCGGCACACCGGTGACGAAGAGGACGAGATAGAGGATGAGCGCCGGCGCGAAGAAGGCGATCCAGCCGTACGGCGCCGCGACCGCGATGAGTGCGTACGCGACCCACGTCAGCGTCTGGAAGAAGTAGTTCGGATGGCGCGAGTAGCGCCAGAGGCCGCGATCCATCACGCCGCCCTTGTTGGCCGGATCGCGGCGGAACCGCGTGAGCTGCCGATCCGCCGCCACCTCGAACCCGACAGCGACCACCCACAGCACGATCCCGGCCCACTGGACGGCGGTCAGGCCGTCCGTGTTGAAGCTCCCGAGCAGCGCGGCCACCGAGAGCCCGGCCGCGAGCAGGGCCTGCGCTTGGTAGAAGATCGCGAAGGTCAGCTGCTCTCGACCTTTCGCCCGCCAGCGCCGGCGCAGCTCCTGGTAGCGCCGGTCCTCCCCGCCCTCGTGGCGGTACAGGACGAGCAAAGCGACGCGGAGGTTCTCGATCCCTACCGGCAAGCAGATCACGAGGCGCTGCAGGAGACAGCCCGGCGCGAGCAGCCCGTAGAGGAGCGCGCACAGCGCGAGAGCCGTGCCCCAGCCGGAGTCGACCGCAGTCGCGTCCCGCGTGCGCCGCTGCCAGAGATAGAGCACGCCGAGGAGCAGCGCAGACGCTCCCCAGCCGATGAGCCACAACTGCCAGCGGTGCTCGATCACGCCGCGGCGACGGCCTCCTCGAGCCGCTCCGTCAGCGACTTCGCCGCGGCGATCGTCGGCCGCCCCGTCTCAACCCGGATCGGCTCGCCGACGACGATGCGGATGCGCGCCCGCCGTGGCAGCACCCGCGTCCCGCTCAGACGCACGGGCACGAGCGGTGCGCCGGTCGCGAGCGCGAGTCGCGCGGCGCCTCGGTGCCAGCCGACCTGCTTCTCCGGCTTCGACGTCCCCTGCGGGAAGATCCCGAGCACCGCGCCGCCGGCGAGCAGGCGCCCCGCGTCGGACATCGCGTCGCGATCGCCGCCGCCGCGCTCGACCGGGAACGCGTTGAGCGAGCGCATCGCCCACGCGAGCGGGGCCGGCTGGAAAAGCTCGGACTTCGCCATGTAGTGGATCTCGCGCGGTGTGACGACACCGAGGATGAACGGATCCCAGATCGACTCGTGGTTCGCCACGACGATCGCCGGTCCGACGGCCGGAATCCGGTCCGCGCCGACGACCTCGATCCGGTAGACGCGCCGCAGGAGCTCGCGGAAGCCGATCCGGTGGAGAAGCTGATACGCGTTCAGCCGGTGCTCCCCGCACGGGCGATGAGCAGCTGGACGTCGCGGAGAGCGCGCGTGCGGAAAGCCGCCTCGCAGTACGCGAGATAGAAGTCCCAGGTCCGCTCGAAGCGCCTGTCGTAGCCGAGCAGGCGCACGTCCTCGATCCGCTCGTGGAAGCTGGCGCGCCAGCGGCGGAGCGTCTCGGCGTAGTTGTCCCCGATCTCGTGGACGCTGTAGATGCCGAGGCGCGAGTCGTTCGCCGCCGCTCGCGTCAGCGCCTCGAGTGACGGGATCAGGCAGCCCGGGAACACGTACCTCTCGATCCAGTCGGGCGAGCGGCGGTACCGCTTCCAGCGCTGCTCCGGCACGAGGATGGTCTGGACGGCGGCGCGGCCGCCGGGCGCGAGGACACGGTCGATTGTCGCAAAGAACGTCCCGAACTGGTCCTCTCCGATCGCCTCGATCATCTCGATCGAGACGACCTTCGTGAACTGTCCTTGGACTTCGCGGTAGTCCTGCTCGACGACCTCGACCGGCAGCCCCGCTGTGCGCTCGCGCGCGACGGCCGCCTGCTCGCGGGAGATCGTGAGGCCGGTGACCCGGCAGCCGTAGTTCTCCGCCGCGAACTTCGCGAACCCGCCCCACCCGCACCCGATCTCCAGCACGTGGTCCTCCGGACTTAGTGACAAGTTGTCACTAAGTCGCCTGTACTTCTCACGCTGTGCCTCGGCGAGGGTCATGTCCGGATCGGAAAAGACGGCGCACGAGTACGTCATCGTCTCGTCGAGCATCAGCTCGAAGAGCTCGTTGCCGAGGTCGTAGTGGTAGGCGATGTTGCGGCGCGAACGCGCGAAGCCATTCCGCCGCGCGAGCCGCGGCCGCAGCTCGAGGAACCGGCGCACGCGCGCGTGGCGCTCCGCAGCCGCGTCGGCGTTCCGCAGGAGCAGCTCGAAGAGCCCGACAAGATCGTCGGAGTCCCACTCCTCCGCCGTGTACGACTCCCCGAAGCCGAGCTTGCCCCGCGTCGCGAGCCGGCGGAAGAACGCCCGGTCGTGGATCGTCAGCCGGACGGGCGAACCCGCGCCGAAGCGACGCACGGTGCCGCCCGGAAGCTCCACCTCGAGCGTCCCGTCCTCGAGTCCCGCGAGCGCGCGCTCGAGAACCGCAGTCGCCGTCCGCTCGAGCAGGCGCCCGCGCGCGGCATTCGGCTCGGCCCGCACGCTCATGTGCGCGCACTCCCCTCACCTGGCACGAACGGCGGCTTGTGGTGGAACGGGACGCGCTTCAACCACAGCCGCAGCGCCTGCCAGTGGATGAGCGCCGTCACCTGCAGCGGCATGAGCGGGTACCGGAGGAACACACGGAGGAGCGAGCGGTTCGTCAGCTCGCGCCTCCGGCCGTGAAGCACCGCGGTCAGCGGCTTCGGGCCGTCGTCGTCGCGGACGTGAACGCGCGCCCACACCTCGTCTCCCGGCAGCGAGAACGCGTACTCGTAGCTTTGGTCGAGCCCGAAGAACGGCGAGACGTGGAGCCGCTTGCGATGCTCGTACCGCAGCGACGGCCCGTGCAACACCTCGGGCAGGCGCTCGCCGAACGTGTTGTTCAGCTCCGCGACCATGCACGCGAGCTCCCAACCGCCATCCGCGCTTTCTCGGCGGTCCTCTCCCGGTTCGATGCCGGAGGGGACAGTGCCAAGCGCACGGCCCCGGAAGGCAGCGGGCCGGGAGAGGGACGAGGGGGCGGCGGAGGCGGGCTCCGCCCGCCGGGAGCCGTCCCCGGCCGAGGAAGCGCGGCGGTAGCACCAGTAGAACGTGACCGGGTTGAAGACGTATCCGAAGAGCGCGAGCTGGGCGAGCATCTCGACGCGCTCGATCGACGGGTCGCCGGTCAGGCGCAGCACCTCGTCCTTGATCGGCCCGCCGGAGAAGTGATCGGTGTCCCGCAGCTTGAAGACGCTCCCGAACATGCGAAGCTGCCGCAACTCATCGACCTCGTCGAGATCGATGAGGAAGTACGAGACCGGATACTTGAAGACGTTGCGCACCGGCCCCCGCCGCGCGTGCATCAACGTCCCTTCGTAGAGGGCGGACCTCACCACTCGACTCCGAGCGCGCGCGCCGCGGCGACGCCACTCGCGAGGCCGTCCTCGTGGAAGCCGTTGCCGAAGTACGCGCCGGCGTACGACGTCCGCTCGCCGGCGAGGCGCGGCAGCTCGGTCTGCGCCCGCATCGTCGCGACCGTGTAGAGCGGGTGCGTGTACGTGATCCGCTCGAGGACGTGCTCCTCCGGGACGTCGTCGTTGAGCGTCACGCAGTAGTCCTTCTCCACGTCGAGCGCCTGGAGGCGGTTGAGGTGGTACGTGATCGTCGGCCGCCCGTCATCGGCGAGACGGTAGTTCCAGGACGCATGCGCGCGCCGCGCTCGCGGGAGGTAGCGCGAGTCGGTGTGGAGCGTCGCCTCGTTCGCCGTGTAACCGAACGCGCCGAGCACGCGCCGCTCGTCGGGAGTCGGATCCTCGAGGAGCGCGAGCGCCTCGTCGGCGTGCGTCGCGATCACGGCATGGTCGAACCGCGCTACTCCGTCGCCGACGCGCAGCTCGACGCCATCCGGCGTGCGCCGAATCGAGCGGACGCCGCTCCCGAGCCGCAGGCTCGCGCCGAGCCTCGCGGCAATCGCGTCGACGTACGTCCGGCTCCCGCCGGTGACCGTCCGCCACTTGAAGCGGCCGAAACCGAGCATCCCGTGATTGTCGAAGAACCGGATCGCGTACGCCGCCGGGAACTCGAGCGCACGGCCCGGCGCTGTCGACCAGAGCGCCGACGTGAGCGGCACGAGGAAGTGGCGTCGGAAGTGCGCCGAGTAGCCGTGCTCGTCGAGGTACTCCGCGAGCGACTGCGAGTCGTCGCCCGGACGCGCCGTCCGGAGCCAACGACCGACCTCCCACATGAGCGAGAGGAACTTCGGGCTCGTGGCGTTCCGCGGCTGCGCGAACGGTTGGCGACCCGAGTACTCGAGCCCGCAGCCGACGCAACTGACGGAGAAGGACATGTCCGAGGCGTGCGTCGCAACGCCGAGCTCCTCGAATAGCCGCCCGAGGAGCGGGTAGTTGCGCTCGTTGTGGACGAGAAAGCCGGTGTCGAGGGCCAAGCCGTCGTGCGTAACGGTGTTCGCGTGCCCGCCGGCGCGGCCGTCCTGTTCGAACACGTGCACGTCGTGCGCTCGCGCGAGCACGTACGCCGCCCCGAGGCCGGCGACTCCACTTCCTACTACCGCGATGCGCATCAACCGATCTTCGCGCTTTGGCGAATAGCGGTTCAATAGCGTTGACACGATGACGGATACAGCCGCGAGAGTCGGAACAGTTCGCCCCCGGACGAGCCGGATCAGCCAGATGGTCACGCTGGTCGCGGTCATCGTCCCGCCGATCGGGATCCTCGTCGCGATGGGGCTCCTCTGGGGCGTCGCGTTCCACCCGCTCGACCTCATGCTTTTCGCCGTCTTCTATGTCGTCTGCGCATTCGGGACGACGATCGGCTTTCACCGGTACTTCACGCATCGCGGCTTCGAGACGTCGAAGCCGGTCGAGGGCGTCCTGGCGATCCTCGGCTGCATGACGATGCAGGGGCCGCTCACGCAGTGGGTCACCGACCACCGCAAGCACCACGCCTTCTCGGACCAGGAAGGCGACCCGCACTCGCCGCATGCCGGGCAGCCGGACGGAGTCTTCGGCGCCGTGCGCGGCTTCATCCACGCGCACGTCGGCTGGCTCTTCTCGAACCTCGGCATGGAGCAGGGCCGCGAGTACGGGAAAGATCTCTACGAGAACAAGCTCGTCCGCCGGATCGACCGGGCCTATCTCCTCTGGGTGATCCTCACGCTTGGGCTGCCGTTCCTGCTCGGCTACCTGATCGGCGGATCGATCGCAGCCGGGCTCGAGGGGCTCGTCTGGGGCGGCCTGATCCGGATCTTCGCGTACCAGCACGCGACGTTCTCCGTGAACTCGATCTGCCACATGTTCGGGAGCCAGGACTACCGCTCGCGCGACGAAGCGCGGAACAACCGGCTCGTCGCGGCGCTCGTCTTCGGCGAGGGCTGGCACAACAACCATCACGCCTTCCCCGCATCGGCGCGGCACGGACTCGACAAGGGCCAGTTCGACGTGTCGTGGTGGATAATCCGCGGCGCCGAACGGCTCGGGCTCGTGTGGGACGTGAAGGTCCCCGACGCCGACCAGCTCGCGCGGCGCCGGCTCTAACAGCCGCGAATACGGTTGACGGGTGACGAGGTGGACGGCAGTGGTTCTCTGCTTCCTTCTGTTCGTGGCCGCTACGGCCTGCGGCGGCACGGGGAGCCGCATCGGCGAACGCGAACCGACCAAGACGTGGTCTGGATACGCCGTGGACGGGAACTACACGCATGTCTCGGCTTCGTGGGTGCAGCCCGCGGTCAACTGTTCGGTCATGCAAACGGCCGCTTCGAGGATCTTTCAGGGGGCCTCGTTCTGGGCGGGGTTCGACGGGTACCTCCGCAGCGAGACAATCGAGCAGACCGGCACCACTGCCTACTGCAGCGTCAACGACAACCCGATCTACGAAGCTTGGTACCAGCTCTACCCACAGCAAAACGTTGCATACGCAAAGCCCGTGAAACCTGGCGACAAGATCTCCGCGTCCGTCACAACGGATGGCAATGGCCACTTCATTCTCACCCTCACGGACCGGAGTGAGGGCTGGACGCGAAGGAAGACCGCGACGTCGAAGACGACGATTACCTCGGCCGTAGTGATCGCCGAGGCTCCAACTCCGCCCTACCAGGGTTACCCGCCCACGCTCGCGGAGTTCGGCACGGTGAGCTTCACCGGCGCGACCGCGGACGGCAAGACGTTCAACGACCTGAACGGCCTCCGCCAGCTCGACATGGTCCACAACGGGAAGCCGAAGGCAGTGACGAGCCCCATCGCGAACGGAGCTTTTACCGTGACCTGGAAACACTCATAGGCTCGATCCCTCCGAGGCATTCCCGTTCCGCGAGGCAGGACATCTAGAGCTTCTCGAGCCTCGCGACGATCCGTCGCTCCCACTCCGCCGCGCGCAGTAGGCGAATCGGCCGACCCGAGGGCGCGCGTACGGCGATCCCGTGCAGCGCTCCGGGGATGAGCTCGTACGTGCCGGTCGCGCCGATCGCGAGAGCGCGATCGAAGCCGCGCCGCGACAGCAGCGGCGAGACGCCGGGGATGCCCGGCAGGTAGCGGTCGAGCGAACCGTGGAGGACGTCGAGCCGCTTTCCGCGGATCGGCTCGACCGACAGCCGGTCGGGAATCCACGGCGCGAGCCCGAGCACGCCTTCGACCGTCGGCTCGTCGCAGACCGAGATCGCCACGGCGCCGCCCATCGAGAAGCCGAGCATCAGCGTCCTTTCGGCGCCGACCGCGCGAACCGCCGCACGCGCGTCGGCGATGCACCCGTCGAGCTGCCTCCACGACTTGATCCGGTAGCGCACCTCGGCGAACGTGAGCGCGGGGAACCGCGGCGCGAGCCGGCCGACGAGCCACTCGAGCGAGGCGCTCCACGTTCCTTCGACCTCCGACGCCTGCCCGCCGTTGACGCAGACGACCGCGGTCGCACCGGCGCCGGTCTGGCGCATCTCGGCGCCCGTTGCGAGCCCGACGACCGTCACTGAGTGCCGCGGACGGGCGGGGTCGGAACCTCGATCTCGCGCGCGGAACGCATCGCCGCGAATCGTAGGCGCGGTCTCTTTACCAGTGGTCTTCCGGAGGTAGCTCGCGCGTGGGCTGCTCCGGGGGTTGGTACGGCGGTTGGCTGCCGGAAGCAGGTGGTGGCTGAGCGGTAGCCGGCCGCGTGACCACCTGGCCGGCCGGATCGACGGTCACCATCATGTGCTCGGCACCTCGTTGCAAGACCGCGGTGTCGGTCGTTTCACTGGCTAGCGCCCATCCTTGAGCGGCCCAGCTGTTGATCGCCCCCTGGAGCCGCAGTCGGCGCTCGCTGTCCGGGAGTGCGGAACCGCGGCGACTGTAGAGCAGAACCGCAAGGGCGATCACTGCCGCGCCGAGGCCGGCGAGGAGCACCCACACCCATGCCGGCGTTCCACCGCTCTCGGTCGAGCTCGTGGTCGTCGGCGCCGTGGTGGCGGGCGCGACCGTCGTTGTCGTCAAGACGGTCGTCCCGGGAAGTGTCGTTGTCTCGTGAACCGTCGTCGTCTGCTGAACGGTCGACGTCTCCGTTGTCGGCTGCGTGACGGTCTCGGTCGTTGTCTCGACCGTCTGCGCGCTGACGACACTCGCGGCGGCCCCCGCAGCCAAGCAACCCGCGGCGAAGAGCGCCGCCAACCCGAGGAGCTTCATGACTCCGGTATTCCACGGGAGAACGATGCGCGCGAACATCGTCCGTCCAGGGTGCAATCCCCGGAGCGCTCGTCGCGGCTCACGGCGCGACTTCGAAACAGCTGCTGAAGCGGAAGAGCGGGTTGAGGACCGGCGGCCCGCCGGGCCGGTGGATCGTGAGCGGCCCGATGAAGGCTTCCGGCCCCTCGGCGGTGTAGCAGCCGTTCGGCTTGACGGTCACGTCGTAGCTCACCTCGGTCGGATCGCTTGGTGACCTCGCCGGGATGTAGATCCTGCAGAGCCAGTTGTCACCGGGGCCACGGTTGGAGTCCCGGACGCCGTGCCGTGCGCAGATGGCGCCGTCCTCGAGATGCGAACCGGCCGGAACGTGGCGGCCGAGATCCGTCTGCTGCACGGTGGTCAGGTTCGCGAAGGTCAGCGCGATCGAGCGCTGGAGCTTGGTGGCCGTGACCGAGGTCGGCCCGAGATTGCTGACTGCCGCAAGCACGACCGCGACCGCGATGACGATGGCGAGGACGCGCAGCTGACGTCCCCAGCTGCGCTCTTCCGACCCCGCTCCGGCGATGTCGCGGTGGCGCAAGCTCAGCCACGCGCCCACAAGGCATGCGATCGCATAGCAGAGGCTGATCAACGCCGCCCACTCGAGCGGCCGCGCATAGGAAGGAGCGGCGAACATCCCGTTCCACGCGTCGAGCGCGGTCGAGAGGAGTAGCGCCCGAACGATGTCACCGGACCCGAGCAGGCCGAGCAGCTGCATCGCGAGTGCGACCACGAGCGGTCCGAGCATCCCGGCGGCGCTGCTTCGCGTGACCGCCGAGATGAGGAGCGCCAGGGCGGTGAAACCGAGCGCCGGGAGGAGCGAGATCCCCCAGCTGGCGACCGTCAACGCGGCAGCGTGGCCGCTGCCCAGCGTCTGGCCGGTGAGCCCAACGAGCGGCTGTGTGCCGGTCGAGACGACGCCGGCGAGAATGCTTCCTGCCGCGAGCAGGACCACCATCGCGGTCGTGTACAGGAACGCCGTCGCAACCTTGCCGAGAAAGACCTCCTCGCGCGTGGAGGAGCGCGTGAGCAGGGTCTTCCACGTGCCGAGTCGGTCCTCGCTCGCAAACATGTCGCCGCCGACGATTCCGGCGATGATCGGGAACCCCCAGGCGCCGGCGAAGCTGAGGATCACGAGCGGGACGGCGAAGCCCGAGGTATGGACCCAGACGCCGAAGAGCGTGTCCGCCGGAACCCCCGACTGGACACGGAGGATCGCCCCGAACGCGAGCGGAGCGAGAACGCACACGAGCGGCAAAATCCGGGTCGGCCACTGCGCGAACAGCTTCGCCAGCTCGAAACGGATCACCGCTCGGACGACCGACCAGCGCGCGTCCTTCCCCTCCCTCACGACGCCGTCCCGCCGGTCAGAGCGAGGAACATTGCTTCAACCGGGCTCGCCACCTCCGCCAGCTTGCGCACGGCGATGCCCTCGCCGGCGAGCGCGAGCACGAACCGGTCGAGCGGGTCGCGCTCTGCAGAGACAAGGAGCCCGGCCGTTCCGTCGGCGGTGGCTCGAACTCCCGGATGCGACGCGCTCAGAGCGAGCGCCTTCGGGTCGTCGCTCGTCTCGACCCGGTACTCGGCCGCGGGCGCCTCGGCTTGGAGGCGCTCGATCGAACCGTCCCAGACGACTCGCCCCGAGGCGAGGATCGTGATCGTCGAGCAGATGTCCGAAACCGCGCCCATGTCGTGGCTGCTCAGCACGACGGCGACGCCGTCGGCGGCGAGACGTCGCACGACGTCACGCATCTCGCTCGCCCCGGTTGGATCGAGACCCGTCGTCGGCTCGTCGAGGAGAAGCAAGCGCGGGCGCCCAAGCAGCGCCGTCGCGAGACCGAGCCGCTGGCGCATCCCCGTCGAGTACCCGCCGACGCGGCGGTCCGCCGCCTTCCCGTCGAGCCCAACGACGTCGAGCAACTCATCGACCGGCGAGGCGTCGCCGCCGTCGAGCTCGGCGAAGAGGGCGAGCGTCTGTCGGGCCGACAGGTACGGATAGAAGCGCGGCTCCTCGACGAAGCCGGCCACCCCGTCGAGGCCGGCCGCAAGGGAGGGTCGCCGTCCGAAGAACTCGATCTCGCCAGCGTCGGGCCGCACCAATCCGAGCAGGAGCCGCAGCAAGGTCGTCTTCCCCGCTCCGTTCGGACCTAGTAGCCCACGCACCGTGCCCGGCTCAACCCGCAGGTCGACGCCGTCCACGGCAAGCACGGAACCGAACCGCTTCGAGAGCCCGCGTCCCACCAGCGCCGCCACGTCTGTCTCGCGACCTTCCACGAAGCCGAAGACTAGGTTCGAGCCGCAAGGCACCGAATAACGATCAGGCGGCGGGCTGCTGCTCCGCCAGCAGAGCTTCGATCTCGCGGAGAGCTGGTTCGGCCCCCAACCCAGCGAACAACTTGCGAGCCTCGAGGAGTGGCTTCTCGGCTTCAGGCTTGCCGATCGCGGCAAGACAGCGTCCCTGGCCGAGGAGCGCGAACGCCTCTTCGGCGACGACGCCGAACAGAGCCCAACGACTTGCGGCCCCGGCGTACAGGTTCGCCGCAGCTTCGGTCTCGCCGGCTTGCTCTGCAAGAGTCGCACGAGCAGCGACGAGCGCATGTTCGCTAAGCGGCCACCGGGGCTCCACGCCGTCCACGAGCCGTGCAGCGAGGTCAGCGTCACCGGCTGCCAATGCGACTCGCACGAGTGCGGGCAGCCAAGCGACGTAGTTCGCGTCGTTCCGCGCACCCGGGTGTGCCTCGATCTCGGCGAGGAGCGCGCGAGCGTCGTCGTCGCGACCTAGCGCCAAGTGAACACCGGCGGCGGCGGACAGCCCCAACACGACCCATTGCGCGAACACGAGATTGCGAGCGGCGTCTTCGATCCAGGCGAGCACGCTCTCGACCGTATCCGCGCGACCCCGGAGCGTGAGGATCTGAGCGCGGAGGACGCGCGGCCAGAACAAGCCGACAACGTTCTCGGCGTCCGTCCGCCCCTCGTACTCGTCGGCGCCGCGCAGAGCTTCGTCGAGATCGCCGAGGTCGGTGAGACAGAAGAGCACCCCGGCGTTCATCCACTCGACGAGACTCGTTATGCCGCGCGCTTTCGCATATGCGATCCCCGCGCGGTTCTCGGCTAGTGCAGCCGTCGGACCATCGAATGCACCGAGCGAGCTCGCGAGGTTAAGGTGGCCGAGCGCGGCGTTGCCGGCCTCCGCCCCCAACGCGATCGACTCGCGGAAATCGTCGAGCCCGCCGCGATCGCCCATGCTCGTACGACAGAGGGCACGGCGGTTGAGAACATAGGACCGAAAGCCGTGGTCGAGATCGAGCTCGACGGCGAGTTGGACGGCTCGATCGGCATACGGCAGCCCGAGGTCGGGCCTCCCCGAGAGCGTGCTGATGGCAGCGGTCTCGGTGAGCGCCGCGACGAAGTCCGGGCCGGGCGGCAAGGTCTCGAGCAGCGCCAGAGCGCGCGCGGTCAGCTCACTCTGACGGGCGTTGTCGCCGAGGCGGAACCACGCGGCAGCGAGACACAAGGTCGCGCGCGCCTCCCCCACGGGGTCGCCACGCTCCTTGAACAGCTCGAGGGCCTCCTCGAACGCCGACCGCGATTCGCCGAAGCGCTGCATGCCAACCGCGCCATCGCCGAAGGCCAGGAGCGCGTCGGCGCGCTCCGGGTGCCTGGCCGGCGTCAGCGCAAGCGCTCGCTCGAAGTTGCTCGTGGCAACGCTCCAGTCGAGGCTCATCGCCCGCTGTCCGGCAAGGGCGAGAAAACGACGTGCGGGCTCCTCCAACGCAGCCGCCTTCTCGGTGCTGCCGGCGGCGCGGGCGAGATCGAGCGCGGTCGCGTAGTGGTGGGCGAGGACGTCGGCCAAGTCCTCGGCCCGGTCGCCGGCCACATCCTCCAACCACTCCGCGGCAGCAACGTGCTTCGTAGCCCGGGAGGCGCGGGGAAGCTGGCTGTACGCGACGTCGCGCGTGAGGACGTGCCAGAACGCGTACTCGTTCTCGCCGGCCATCGAGGAACGCCGGGCGGGATGCACGAGGTCCCTGCGCGAGAGCTCGCGCAGCGCCTCGGCGACTTCGGCCAGGTCGCGATCGCCCATCCGAGCGACGGCGCCCGCCCAGAACACCTTCCCGACGACGGCGGCGTCGGACAAGAGCGCCTTGCGGTCCGCGGGCAGCGTGTCGAGGCGCGCGGCAATCAGCGCCTGGATCGACTCCGGCAGCGGAAGCTCGTCCCCGGAGCGCAGCTCCCACCCGTCTTCAGCAGCAACGAGGAGTCCCTGATCGCGCAACAGGCGCAATAGCTCTTCCACGTAGAGCGGATTACCCTCGGCCCGCTCCACGATCGGCGCGCGGAGGTCTTCCGGAATCGCCGAGGTCTCCAGCACGCCCGCGACGAGATCGGCCGTCTCGGCGTCGCTCAGGGGTGCGAGGTTGATGCGATTGGCGTTGTGGAGGCCGGCGGCGAACGTCGCGTGCCGGTCGAAGAGCTCCGGCCGGGCCGTGCACACGAGGAGAAGCGGCACGCTCTCGACGTGGTCCGCGAGATGCTCGATGAAAGCGAGCATCGCGTCGTCGGCCCAGTGGACGTCCTCGAACACGAGCACGGTCGGCGTCTGCTCGGCGACGGCCTCGAGGAACGTCCGCCAGGCCGTGAACAACTCCTCCCGCTCTGCCTTCGACGACGCATCCACGCCGACGAGCGGGAGCAGGCGCTGCCGTAGCCATTCGCGATCAGGGCCTTCGGGGAGGGCGGCCGCGAGCTTTGTCGTCGCCGCCTCCTGGTCGTCGGTCTCGAGGATCCCTGTGTGGGCTTTGACGATCTCGCCGAGCGCCCAGAACGTGATCCCGTCGCCGTAGGGAAGACATCGCCCCTGCCGCCAGGCGAGCCGCGGCTCTCGCTCCTGGGCGTGCGCGAGCAGCTCGGCGACGATGCGGCTCTTTCCGATCCCCGGCTCGCCCACCACGGTGATGAGTTGCGCAGACGCCGTCTCGACCGACTTGTCGAAGAGCCCCTTCAGCAGCCCGAGGTCGGTTGCGCGGCCGACGTACGGCGAGTCGTGCCGACGGATCAAGTCGGCACCGAACCGTGCGAGCGGCGAGCGCGCCTGAAACACCCGTACCGCCTCCGCCTTGCCCTTCAGAGACGCCGGCTCCAGCTCCTCGTACTCGAACACCGGAGCCGTCGCCTCGTATGTCGATAGCCCGACGAGCACGCCCAGCTCAGGGGCGACCGACTGGATCCGCGCCGCGGTATTGATCGCGTCCCCGGCCAGGAACCCTTGACCCGACCCGGGCACGACGTTCAGTCGCACGAGCGCTTCGCCGGTGTTCACGCCGACACGAAGACGCAGCGGCTCACCACCGACGGTCTCGAGCTCCTCCGCTGCCTCGACGATGCGGAGCCCCGCGCGAACCGCCCGCTCAGGATCGTCCTCATGCGCCGCGGGCACGCCGAAGACTCCGACGACGGCATCCTCGATGAACTTCTCGACGACGCCACCGAACGCCTCGATCGCGCCGCGCGCTGCAGCGAAGTACTCCTCCAGCATGCGGTTCACGTCCTCTGGATCCGCCGTCTCGGACTGCGCCGTGAACCCGGCCAGATCGCAGAAGAGGACGCTTACGACCTTCCGCTCCTCCGATGCGGCCGCTACCTCCAGGAGGGCGCCGCAATTCGCGCAGCGCGGAAAGCCCTCCGGCGTGTCCTGACCACAACTTGCGCAGACCGGCACAGGACGAGGCTAGAACATCGGCGCCGTGGCGACTAGGGCGGCGGCACGGACAGCTCTCAAACCCCTCGGCGAGAGGCTCGCGAGTGCCACACGGGAGGGAATGGAGCTAGCCGGGCTCGAACCGGCGACCTCCTGATTGCGAACCAGGCGCTCTCCCAACTGAGCTATAGCCCCGCGGCGGAAAAGTCTAGCCGCCCGCCTTCTCCATCAGCTTGCCGTCGCGGATCGTCGCCTCCATGTCCTTGGCCTGCTCGCGGTACCAGCTGCCGTCCTCGAACTGGATGTCCGGATACAAGCGCTGGCCCGTGCCTTCGAAGACCGCCTCGCGCTTCGACTTGGAGTACGGCCCGGGGACGCGCTCGTACTCGATGCCCATGTCCATGAGCGCCTTTTCGACCTTCCAGCACGGATGCCCCTTGATCTTCACCCACTGGTTCGAGCAGCGGTGCAACTTGACGGCCATCGCCTTCCTTCCTGTCAGGCGGCGAACAGCGTCAGGTCCGGCTCGCGCTCGCCGCGCAGTACTTGTAGATCGACTGTCGCACATCGGATGCCGCGCGACTCGGCGAGAGCGACCGCTTGCGGCTTGATCTGCTGCGCGGCGAGGATCCCGCGGCAACCGGCCTTCGCCGGGTCCTCGCGGATGAACGCGAGGTAGCGCGTCAGCTGCTCGACCGCGTCGATCGTCCCGACGCGCTTGATCTCGACGGCGACCCACTCTCCGGCTTCGTCCTTGCACATCAGATCGACCGGACCGACCTCCGTCGCCCACTCGCGCTTCACGAGCGTGAGCGGCTCGCCGAGCGCGTCCGGCGCGTCTGCGAGCGCAAGCTGGAGGTCGCGCTCGACGCCGTCCTTCTGGAGCGCGGCCGACTCGCCCATGTCGTGGACGACGTCGCTCAGCACCTCGACGAGCCGGATCTCGAGCTGGTCCTCCGTCTTCGGCTTCGTGACGACGAGTCTGTCTCCCTCGTCGACGACGAACGTCGGCGCGGTCATCCAGTTGAGCGGTTTGAATCCCCCGGCGTCGTCGTGGACGAGGAAGGAGCCGTCGGCCTTGAGGATGAGCAGACGCACCGCCTCGGGGAGAACGGCGGAGAGACGGCCGGAGTAGACGACCTCGCAGCGGGCGACGATAAGACGCACCCGCGGAACCTACTGTCCGTTCCGGACATGTCCGGTTAGCAGGTACCGGACACGTCCGGTTCAGACGTGGGCTTACTGCTTCGCGTAGTGGGCGATGCCCCCGAAGTCGACTGCGACACACGGCTCGTCGCCGACGACCCAGGCATCGTGGCCGGGCTCGATCGCGGCCATGTCGCCGGGGCCCATCTCGCCCTCGCTGCCGTCGTCCATGACGACCTTCATCCGGCCGGACAGGCAATAGAGCAGGTGCGTGGCCTGGCAGCTGTCCGTGCCGGCGATCGGCTTGATGTGATCCGACCAGCGCCAGCCCGGCTCCCACGTCCCGTACAGCGCGGTGTGCCCGCCGATGTTGAGCACCGCCGCGCTGCCCTTGTCGGCGAACGGGCGCGTCTCATCGGGCATTCCGACGTTCTTGATCTCCAATCCGGACATCTCTACCTCCCCCTGTTTGGGCCTCGAAAGTCGACCCCGCGGGGACCGTAACGCTTTTTGCGCGGCTCAGCCGCGATCGACGCGGGAGCCGCCGACGATCGCCTCGGTGCCGTCGTCGAAGCGCACTTGTGCTTTGCCCTTGCCGTCGTAATCCGGCGACCAGACAAGGAGCGTTGCCCTGCGACCGGCGACGTGCACCGACTCGCCGAGCTCCGGCTCGGCCCCGCTCCAGACGCGGACGAACGGATTCACCTCGCGCTCGCGGCCGATCGTCGTCTCCTCCGTGTGACCGGGCAGCACGCGCGTCGAGTCGGGCAGTGCGAGCAGCACGTCCATCACCGAATGCCGCACCTGCTCGACGTCGCCGCCTCCGACCGCGTCGAGGAAGAGAACGTCGCCTGTCACCACAATCTCGTCTCCGATTACGAACGCGACGTGCTCGTCGGCGTGGCCGGGCGTTGCAAGGCCGCGCACGGTGAGCCCCTCCCACTCCCACTCGCCCGGCTCGGCGATGACGGGAATCTCGTACCGGCCCGCAAGCTCGTCCTCGTTCACGACGTGGTCCGCGTGCGCGTGCGTCCGCAACAACGCGACGGGCCGCGCGCCCCACTTCTCGACTGCCTCCACGAGCGGCTCCACATCGGCGCCGGAGTCGACGAACACGGCCGGCCCACCCTCCTCCACCGCGATGACGTACGCGTTCGAGAGCCAGTCCGGATGCATGCTTCTCGCGACCAACATCGCCAGCTAGGCTAACCGTCATGGGACTCATGGGACGCACAGCAACGGTGGTCAAGGCGAAGTACTCGAAGCTCCTCAACAAGGCCGAGAACCCGAACGAGACACTTGACTACTCGTACGAGCAGATGCTCGACCAGCTCCAGAACATGAAGCGCGGCGTCGCCGATGTTGCGACCGCGAAGAAGCGGATCGAGCTCCAGCAGCAGAAGCTCGAGCAGAACGTCGTCACGCTCGAGGGCCAGGCACGCCAGGCCGTCGCCGCGAACCGCGACGATCTCGCGACCCAGGCGCTCCAGCGCAAGACCATCGCGCAGCAGCAGCTGCAGGACATGGACGGGCAGGTCAAGCAGCTCCAGGACCAGCAGGACAAGCTCGTCGCCGCCGAGCAGCAGCTCGAGACGAAGATCGAGTCGTTCCGCTCGCAGAAGGAGGTCATCAAGGCGCAGTACTCCGCCGCCGAGGCTCAGGTCAAGGTCGGAGAAGCAGCGACGGGGATCGGGAAGGGCATGGCCGACACCGGCCTCGCGATCCAGCGCGCGAAGGACAAGACCGAGGAGATGCAGGCCCGGGCCGGCGCAATCGACGAGCTCACGTCGAGCGGCGCGCTAGAGGACTTCTCCTCGGGCGACCAGCTCACGAAGGAGCTCTCGCAGATCTCCGCGTCGAACCAGGTGGACGACGAGCTTGCGAAGCTCAAGGCCGAGGTCGGCTCGGGCGACGCGCCGAAGGAGATCCCCGCTGCGGCCGACGCAGCCCCGGCCGACGCCGCTCCTGCCGACGACGCCCCGGCCGCATCCTGACCCGGCTCGGCGACACCCTCTTCGGCCGCAAGAAGCTCAAGGAGCCCGCCGCGGAGAAGCTCTTTGCGCTCTCGACCGCGGCCGTGACGCTCCAGACCGAGTGCTCGCTCACGCCGACCGGCGACTCCGCGCTCATCTTCAAGCCGCTCTCCGCCGGCGAGTTCACCTCGACCGAGAACGACGCGGAGGAGCTCTTGCGCGGCGTCGCAAAGGGCCAGGACTCGACCATCGAGCGAAAGACCGACTCGTTCGGCTTCGAGTGGGTGATCGTCCGCGATCCGCAGCTCGACGACCAGGTCGCCGGCGTCCACGCACTCGCGACCGAGCTCGAAGACCACGGCTTCGGCGGCCAGCTCCTCGCCGCGGCGTTCAAGTTCGACGGGAGCGCGTTCGGCAGCGGCCACCCCGTCTACTGGATCTACGGCTTCAAGACGGGAACGTGGTGGCCGTTCGTGCCGACCGGCTCCAAGCAGGAGCGCGACAACGCGCACGAGCTCGAGCTGAAGGCGAAGCTCGAGAAGGAGCTCCCGGTCGAGCCCGACCTCTCCAAGTGGCTCGGCCTGTTCGACGCCCCCATTTGACCGAGCTCCGCACCGAGCGCCTGATTCTCCGCCAGTGGTGCGACTCGGACCGCGAGACGTTCGCAGAGCTCAACGCCGATACCGAGACGATGCGCTACTTCCTCGCACCCCTGACGCAGGAGGAGAGCGACGCGGTCGTCGACCGCGCAAGCGCGCACATCGACGAGCACGGCTGGGGATGGTGGGCCGTCGAGGTCGCAGGCGGCGCACCGTTCATCGGCTTCGTCGGCCTCGCCGTCCCGAAGTTCGCGCCGGACCAGGTCGAGGTCGGCTGGCGCCTCCACCGCGACCACTGGGGAAAGGGCTACGCGACAGAGGCCGGGCGCGAGTCGCTCCGCTACGGCTTCGAGGAGCTCGGCCTCGACGAGGTCGTCTCGTTCACGGCGGTCGCGAACATGCCTTCAAGGCGCGTCATGGAGCGGATCGGCATGACACACGATCCGTCCCGCGACTTCGACCACCCGAGAGTTCCGGACGGCCACCCGCTGCAACGCCACGTGCTCTACGCGATCTCCCGTGACGACGGCGCCTGATTCAGGGGGCGCGCCGGGCGCTCTGAGCACCCTGCGCATGAACCGCAACTTCCGGCTGCTCTGGATCGGACAGGTGCTGTCCGACCTCGGCACGCAGATCGGGAGCCTCGCGTACCCGCTGCTCGTGCTCGCGCTCACGCACTCGGCGCTGATCGCCGGTGCGGTCGGAACCTCCGCGAGCGTGGCCGCGTTCGCGGTGCGGCTCCCCGCGGGAGCCCTCGCCGACCGAATCGACCGGCGCCGTGCGCTTGTCATCTGCGACGGGGCCCGGACGGTCGCCCTCGCTGTGCTGGCTGTTCTCGTCGCCACTGATGCGGTGGCGTGGCCGGTCGTCATGGCCGTCGCCGTCGTCGATCGGGTCGGAGACACGCTTTTCAGTCCCGCCTCGATCGCCGCGTTGCCGCTCGTCGTCGACGACGAGCACCTCGAAGCGGCGTGGGCTGTGAGCGAAGGCCGCCAGTTCGCCGCCAACATCATCGGGCCGCCCCTCGGCGGCTTCCTCTACGCCCTCGGCCGTGCGATCCCGTTCCTCGCCGACGCGGTGTCGTACGGGATCTCCGTGGTGACGTCGCTCGGCCTGCGAGGGGACTTTGCCGTGCCGGCGGAAACGACCGAGCGCCGCGGTCTCTGGGCAGAGTCCTTCGACGGTCTGAAGCTGCTCTGGAACGACCGGCTGCTGCGCACCGTCCTCTTCCTGGCGCCGCTCATCAACTTCGCTTTCACGGGCGCGTTCTTCACGGTGATCCTCGGCCTGCGTCGCGACGGCGTCTCGGCGTTCGTGATCGGCATTGCCGAGTCCGTGATGATGGTGGGCGGGCTCATCGGCGCCGTGGTGGCGCCGTGGATTCGTGAGCGGGTGACGATGCGGCAGGCGGTGCTGCTCATCACCGTCGCGGGCTCGCTGATGATGTTCGTCGCCGCCGCGGTGATCCCATCTCCCTATGTCGCGATCCCGCTGGCTATCCCACTCATCGTGTCGCCGGCGACGAACGCAGCCCTGTTCTCGCTCGTGCTGCGACGAACGCCGCCCGCGACGCACGGCCGAGTCAACAACGGCCTGCTCCAGGTCGCGACCGCGCTCGCGGCACTCGCTCCGCTCGTCAGCGGGCTCGTCGTGGAGCGCGCCTCAGCCGGATGGGCGATGCTGCTCTTCGCCGTCGCAATCGCTGTCGTCGTGCCGTTCGCGTTCCTCGTTCCGTGGCCGGACGAGGCGGGCAGCGCGGACTGACGCTTGGCTCACGCCGTTCGCCGGTTTAGGGTCCGCCCATGGAAACGGCAGAGCAGAGCGACGCACAGCTCGTCGCCCGGTGCCGGGCGGGAGAGCCCGACGCCTGGAACGCGTTCGTCGAGCGCTTCTCCCGCTACGTCTACGCCATCTGCAGCCGCGGCTTCCGGCTCGGTAGAGAGGACGCCGAGGACGTCTTCCAGGAGGTCTTCGCCCGCGCGTACGAGAAGCTCGCCGAGTTGCGCAGCGACGACGCCGTGTTGCCGTGGCTCGCCCAGCTCACCCGTCGCCTCTGCATCGACCGGCTGCGCATGCTTACGCGCCACGCGTCGGACGCGACCGAGCCCGACGAGCATGCGGCGGACGAGGAGCTCCGTTCGCTCGACGACGCAATCGCGGTACGAGCGGCCCTCGACGCCATGGGCGATCCGTGCCGCGACCTCCTCGACCGGTTCTTCTGCCGTGACGAGAGTTACCGCACGATCGGGGAAGCCCTCAACCTCCCGGCCGGCACGATCGCCAGCCGCATCTCCCGCTGCCTCGCGAAAATTCGTGCCGACCTCATGGAAGGAGCCGGCGGTTCCGCCCGTCTTGAAGAGTGAGATGAAGGACTACGACTCCGAACAGATCGGCCGGCTGCTTCGCCTTTTGCCGCCCGCGCCGCAGGCGTGGGTGCAGGCGGCGCAGGAGCTGCCCGCTGCTCGAGCAGCACTGGACGAGCTCGTGGCACGGGCCGAGCGCGACGCCGCGTTCCGGCAGGAGCTCGAGGCCGATCTCGAGCGCGCGCTCGCCGACGCCGGCTATCAAGGCTCGCCGTCCGTCGTCTCGCGCCTTCACCGGCTCCAAGAGTCGGTGGAGGAAGCCGAGCTCGGCTGAAGCACTGTCGTACGTGTTTCCCGATCTCCCCCTTCCCTCGCTGCTCGACGAGCTGGCGGCGCCGCGCGAGGTGCCTGGCTCCGGTTCGGCGCTCGCTATCGCGCTTGCCATCGCAGCCGCGACCGTGCAGATGGCGGCCCGGATGTCCGTCGTGTCATGGCCCGAGTCTCCCGGCGTCGCGGCGCAAGCCGGGTCCCTGAGGGAACGCGCGCTGAAGCTCGCAGAGGACGACGCCGAGGCCTATCGCCGCGCGCTCGATGTCCGCGCAGCACCGACCGGCGACCAGCAGGACAAGCGCGATTGGGCTCTTGGCCAAGCCGTCGCTGCGGCGGCTGAGCCGCCCCTCGCACTCGTGCGCCTCGCCACCGACCTCGTCGACCTGTGCGGGGACGCAGCAGGGAGAGTCGAACCGCGAGTGCAGGCGGATGTGGTGGCGGCGGCCGCTCTCGCGGCCGGGGTAGCGAACGGCGCGAGGGAGCTCGTGACCGGGAACCTCACCGCACTACCCGACGATCCCCGTGTTGCCGAAGCGACCGCTCTCGCGGCGGCGGCGGCGGCAACAGCCGAAAAGATGATCCGGAGATGAACAAAGGGCCCGGCTTAGCCGGGCCCTCTATTCCACGGAAGGTGGTAGTGCTCTAGCCCTCGAGCTTGTAGGCCTTGTCGGCCATCTTGTGGGCCTCGACCTCGTTGTCCTCGCCCTCGTCGAGCGGCTCGTCGTTTGCAGCTGCCCGGCCAATAAGCTTGTGACCCTCGACCTCTTCCATCTCGTCCTGGGGGGTGGTCTCGTCCGACATTTTTCTGTTCCTCCTTCGGGGTTCTCCGCGCCGCTGGGGCGCCGTCAACCATCAAGACGTGCGTGAGCAGACAAATCTTCCCACCTGCTCTTCAACAAAGCAACAAGGACGCGATCCTCCTCATGGAGGGCGACTACGAGCGCCGCGCCAACACCCGGTCGAGCGCGCGGATGAACTCGAGGGCCGCGTCCTCGTCCTCCCCTTCGAGCCGCGACGCAACGCGCGCGAGCGCCGAGAGCCTCCCCTCGCCCTCGAGCGCCTGTCGTGCATGCCGGGCCCGCTGCAGCAGGTCGAGCGCGATGGCAGCCTGGTTCGCGAACAGCCCGAGAAGATCGACCTCGGCGAGCTTGAGCCGCGACTCCGTCGGCCGATCGAGCACCGACAGCACGCCGAGGGCTCGCTCCTCGACGAGCAGTGGAACCGCCATCATGCTCTTCGGGACGTAGCCCGTCGACTCGGCCGCCTCGCGCGAGAAGCGCGTATCGGAGGTGAGGTCGTCGATCACGAGCGGCTGCCGCGTGGTGAGCACCCAGCCGGCCACGCCGGTGCTGGCCGGGAAGCGCTTCCCAATGAGTTCTCCGGCGCCCTCCCCGGCCACTGCCTCGAAAACGAGTTCGTCCGCGGCGTCGTCGAGGAGGAAGACCGACGCAGCCTTGGCGCCGAAGATCGCCCGCGCTACCTCGACCGTCGCCTGTAAGAGCGACCGGTGAGCCTCGTCCGCACCAAGCACCCCGGCGGCGACGGCAGCTTCGAGGTCACTCATGCGCCACCTCGCGGGTTCGCCGCCGTCTGGTAGAGGACGCTCTTCAGCTGGAACGGCGTGAGCTCGGGGTGCTTCGCGAGGATCAGCGCGCAGATCGCTGCGATATGCGGCGTCGCGAAGCTGTTGCCGGTGCACCGCAAGGTGCCGCCGCCGAGCCAGGCGACGTCGAGGTCGAGGCCGCGGCCGAAGAATTCCACGGGCGGCGAGGGGTTGTAGAAGAAGGTGAGCGGCTCGGCCATCTCGTGGCTGCCCACCGAGATGACACTCGCGAACCGCCAGGGGAAACTCTCGACGGGCATGTTGTGGGCGGAGGCGACGAGGACGGCGCGCCGGAAGTAGGCACGGTCGGCCAGCTCATGCAAGCGCTCGACGTACTTCGTCCGGGTGGTCGAGAGGCTCATGTTCACAACCTGGAAGCCCTGCTCGATCGCCCAGGCGAGGCCGTGCAGCAGGATCTCGCCGCCGCCCGTGTAGCCGGCCCCGAGCACACGGACGCTCGTCAGCTCGCAGTCGGGAGCGAGAGCGCGGACGATGCCCGCACAGGCGGTGCCGTGGCCGCAGACGTCGCCTTCGCCATCCTCCTCGACGCGCAGCTCGCCGTCCTCGGCTCGGAGGACGGCGACGGAACGTTCGACGTGACCGACGAGGGGATGGTTGAGCTCGATACCGCTGTCGAGGATGCAGACGCGGGCCCCCGCGCCGGTGGAACCGCCCCAGGCCCACTCCTGCGTTACCTCGGCGGGGAGCGTGACGGGCACGCTGATCCGCTCGACGGCGTCCGCAGGAAGGCTCCACGCTGGCAGCTCCTCGTCTTCGGATTCGTGCGTGACTAGTGCACTCGCGACCACGGGCCGATGATCGCATAGTCGAGCCGGCTACTCGACCGCGAGGCCGACGCTCAAAAGACCGAGCCTTCGCCCCACGTTCCCTCGGCTGCCGGTCCGGCGTACGTCGCACCGCCGAAACCGAGGATCGGGACGAAGATGAAGCTGAGCAGCCAAAGGCCTAACCCGAACCCGACGCCCTTCCCGAAGCTCTTGGCGAAGTCTTGCGCGATCAGGGCGGAGACGATCAGCCCGACGAACGGGATGATGAAGAACGCGATCCACCACCACGGCCGCCCGATGATCCTGAGCAGCACGATCATGTTCCAGATCGGGATGATCGATTTCCAGCCTGACTCGCCTGCCTTCATGAAAACGAGCCAAAACCCGGCCACGACCAGGCCAAGAACGGCGAGGTAGGCGAAGACTATGACGGCCTCGGCGGTCATGTCACCCTCTATCGGCCGGATCGTCCACGTCCTTGAGCGCGCCGGTTAGCTGACGGGCTTGCCCATGTCGCGGGCGATCTCCGCGAGGGCGGCGAGGCGCTTCTCGAGCGGCGGGTGATCCGAGAGGAGCGAAAGGACGTGGGCTCCCGTCGAGACGATGCAGAAGGCGTTTGCGGTTCGCAGGTCGCGATGCGGAATGTCGCTCGCCCTTCCTGAGAGCTTGACGAGCGCGCTCATGAGCTGCTCCGGCGTGCCGGTGAGGATCGCCGAGCCGCGGTCAGCGGCGAACTCGCGGTAGCGGGAGACGGTCAGCGTCAGGCCTGTGCCGAGCCCAAGAGGGATCAGCCCGAGCGGCCAACCCACAAGCCAGAGCATCCCGAGCGTCGAGCCCGACTCACCGACGACGACCTCACCGAGGATCCGCGGCGCGGAGACGGCGGTCATCACCGCAGCGTCGCGATTTGCAAGATGCGATATCTCGTGCGCGAGCACCGCTTCGAGCTCCTTCGGATCGAGGAGATCGAGCAAGCCCTGCGTCACGACGACCGTCGACGAGCCTTGGCGCATCCCGACCGCCAGGGCGTTCGGCGCAGGTGTCTGGGCGACGGCAACCTTCGGAGCATCGATCTCGGCCAACGCAGCGAGCCGCGAGACGATGGCGTGGACACCGTGATCGCCGTACACCGGGAGCAGCTCGGCTTCGAGCGAACGAAGAATCGCTTCGCTCCCTCCGCGATAGCGATTCGCGAGCGCGACGGCGAGCCCTCCGCCGGCAAGACTCCAGAGCCACCAGTAATGCGGCTGGTACGCAATGAGGAGCACGACGAGGAAGACGATCGCGAGGTAGCTCGCAACCAAGAGGATCAGCGCGATCCCCATACGGAAGCTGAGCCCAGCGTCCCGGCCGACCCCACGCCGTTTCATGCGGGGACTCTAGGAGACGGGCTTGCCCATGTCGCGGGCGATCTCCGCGAGGGCGGCGAGGCGCTTCTCGAGCGGCGGATGATCCATCATCCACTCGGACATGCTCGCCTTCCAGTTCGTCGGGATGATGAAGAAGGCATTCATCCCCTGCACCTCGCGCAGGTCCTGCTGGGGGATCTGCGTGATCCCGCTCGAGATCTTCTGGAGGGCGCTCATGAGGTTCTCCGGCGCGCCCGTGATGATCGCCGAGCCGCGATCAGCCGCGTACTCGCGGTAGCGCGAGATCGTCCGGATCAGCACCCAGCTGATTGCATAGACGACGATCGACGCGAGCAGGACGATGATGAACGGGTCGGCGCCGTTGTTGTTGTTCCGGCTGTTGCCGTAGCCACCGCCGAAACCGCCGAACATTCCGGCGTAGAGGCCGAAGCGGGTCACCATCGCGGCAAGCATCGCGAAGAAGCTCGCGACCGTCATCACGAGGACGTCGCGGTTCGCGATGTGCGAGAGCTCGTGACCGAGCACTGCCTCGACCTCCTCCTTGTCGAGCCGTTGCCACAGCCCGGTCGTGACCGCGACAGCCGCGTGCTTGGGGTTGCGGCCGGTCGCGAAGGCATTCGGCACATCGCTCTGGACGACGGCAATGCGTGGTTTCGGCAGGTCGGCCATCGCGCAGAGCCGCTCGACCATCGCGTGGAGATCGGGCGCGTCGTCGGCGGAGACGATCTTCGCGCCGGACGCCGCGAGCGCGAGCTTGTCCGAGGTGTAGTACTGGAAGAAGGCGAAGCCGATAACGATCAGGAGCATCGGCACGAGTGCGACGTTGAAGACGTTGAAGAGCACAACCGCGAAGACGACGTAGAGCAGCCCGAGCAGGCTGCTCGTGAAGAGCATCCGCAGAGAGAGCCCTCTATCGCGACCAAACGACCGGCGGTTCACAGCACAGATGGTACTGCGGCGACCCGAGCTACCGGTCCTGCCGCGGGCGGTCTTACGGCTTCATTAGAGTCTCGGCCGGTGCGCCGGACCGCTCTCATCGCCGCAGCTCTCCTCGGCGCTTCCACGCTTGCGGCCTGCCAGTCGCAGGGGGTGAGCTCACCAACGCCGGAGACGGTGATCGGGACCATCGCGACGACGCCGACGACAACGTTCCCGATCGTCCCGGCCTTCCATGTCACGGGCATCGCGGCGCACGGCAAGGTGATCTTCCTCCAGAACTGCGGCAGCTGCCACACGCTCGCGGACGCCAAGACGACCGGCGCGGTCGGCCCGAACCTCGACTCGCTCAAGCCGGACTACCAGGCGACGACCGCGCAGGTGACGAACGGCGGCGCCATCATGCCGCCCTTCAAGTCGCAGCTCTCGACCCAGCAGATCGCCGACGTCGCGACGTACGTCGTGACGGCCACCGGCGGCAAGCCGTAGAGCTCCCGGCCGGCTTCCCGGCGCACGTCGGGGCGTTCGCCTTCGATCTCGACCGGACGTTGATCGCCGAGGACGGCGTGCTCCGGCCGCGGACGCGTGCGGCGCTCGGCACGGTTCGGGACGCCGGCGCGCATGTGATCGTCGTGACCGGGCGGATGTTCCGCGCGGTGCGGCCGTACCTCGAGCAGGCCTGCCTCGATGATCCGGTCGTCTGCTACCAGGGCGCGGTCGTCGCCGACCCGAAGACCGGCGCGTTCCTCCTCCACGTCCCGATCCCGCTCGCCGATGCGCGCGACGCCATGGATGCAGTGCTCGACGCCGGCTTCCATCTCAACGCCTACGTCGGCGATGAGCTGTATGTCGCGGAGGTGAACGCTGAAGCGCGGCGCTACGCGGAGTTCCAGCACATCCCCGTCAACGCGGTCGGCGATCTCCGCGGGTGGCTCGAGCGCGACCCGACAAAGCTCGTCGCCGTCGGCGATCCCGACGAGCTCAGCGTGCTCGAAGCCGAGCTCAAGCCGCGCTTCGCGGGGCGCCTGTTCGTCTCGAAGTCGCTGCCGTACTTCCTCGAGTTCGCGCACCCCGACGTGAGCAAGGGCAGCGGACTTGCCTTCGTCGCCGAGCAGCTCGGGTTCACGCCCGAGGAGACGGTCGCGGCGGGGGACGGCGAGAACGATCGCGAGCTCCTCGACTGGGCGGGGTTCGGCGTTGCCGTCGCGAATGCGCATCCCGACGTCCTCGCCCGCGCCGACCTCGTCGTGCCGTCCGTGGACGAGGAAGGCGTGGCGACTCTGCTCGAGGCGTACCTAGACTCACTCCCGTGATCGACCTCCGCGCCGCCCGCAGCGACCCCGACGCGTACCGTGCCGCGCTCGCACGCCGCGGCGCCGGCGAGGCGTTCGACGAGCTGCTCGCGGCCGACGAGCGCTGGCGCGCCCTCGTGCCGCGGGTCGATGAGCTCCGCGCAAAGCAGAAGCTTCCCGGCAAGCCGACGCCGGAGCAGCTGGAGGAGCTGCGCGGTGTGAAGGAGGAGCTCACCGCCCTCGAAGCGCAGCTGGCCGAGCTCGAGGCGGAGCGCGACACCGCGCTCGGCCGCGTGCCGAACCTTCCCCACGAGTCCGCCGCCGACGGCATGAGCGACGAGGACGCGATCGTCGTGCGCGAGTGGGGCGAGCGCGGCGCCGAAGGCCCCGAGCATCTCGAGCTCGCGGGTTACGACATGGAACGCGGAGCGAAGATCTCCGGGGCGCGGTTCGGCGTGATCGTCGGCGACGCGGCTCTGCTTTCGCTCGCGCTCTACCGCCTCGCGCTCGACCGGCTCTGCGCCGCGGGGTTCACGCCGGTGCTGCCGCCGGTGCTCGTGCGCGAGGAGGCGATGTACGGCACCGGCTTCTTCCCATCGGAGAAAAACGACTACTACTCGGTCCCGGAGGACGGCCTGTATCTCGTCGGCACGTCGGAGGTTCCGCTGATCGCGATGCACCTCGGCGAGATCCTCGAGACACTACCGATCCGCTATTGCGCGTACTCGTCATGCTTCCGGCGCGAGTCGGGCTCGGCCGGGCGCGACACGCGCGGCATGTTCCGCGTGCACCAGTTCCAGAAGGTCGAGATGGTCGCGTACGTCCATCCCGACGAGTCGTGGGACGAGCATGAGCGGCTGCTCGAGATCGAAGAGCCGCTCGTCCGCGAGCTCGGCCTGCCGTACCGCGTCGTGAACAGCGCCGCGGGCGACCTCTCCGCCGCGGCCGCGAAGCGGTACGACATCGAAGCGTGGTTCCCGTCGCAGCAGCGCTATCGCGAGATCACGTCGTGCTCGAACACGACCGACTTCCAGGCGCGACGCTCCGGCATTCGCTATCGCGCCGACGACAAACGGCTCGAGACGCCGCACACGCTGAACGGAACCGCCGTGACGGATCGCTGGGCGCTCGCGATCCTCGAGAACTTCGGTGGCGAGGTGCCCGAGGGGCTGCGCGAGTTCGGCGCCCCCGAACGCGTCACTCCGTAGCGCCGAGCCACTCCTTCGCGAGCTTCTTCGGAGCGCGGGTGACCCACGCCTCCTCGACGAGATCGCGCAGCTCCGCGCGGCCGAGTTTCTTCAGGTCGCGAATGCGCACAAGGACGGCGCGGTATCCGTTCCAGTGCGGCGTCGTGAAGTAGATCCCGCGCGAGTCGCCTACGAGCATGTCCTTCACCTCGAGATCGGCGACGTAGAAGACGAGAACGTCCTCGAGCCGCTCGCCGGTCTCGAGGTCGAGAGCGTCGGGGCGCGGCCGGCGATGAAAGCAGAAGAACTTGCCGCCGACCTTGTACGTGGGCCGCCCCTCCTCGAGCTCCTTCGTCACCCCGGGGAGCGCGAGCGCGAGCTTGTCGAGATCGGCCATCGTCGCCATCACGATTCTCGAGTCGCGGGTACCGGAATCGCGGCCCGGGCGGCCGGCATGCGGATGAGCGGGACGAGATACGCGAATGCCCAAAGAGTCTTGGCGGCTTCGTTCAACGCTTCGGCGGTCGGGCTGAAGTCGACCATCGTGTGGCCGTTGATATGGAAGCCGGTCGCCAACCAGATCGCCCAGCAAACCCCCGAGGCGAGCATCAGGGGCCATGACGGTCTAATCCCGAAATAGACGCCGGCGACAATCACGCAGGCGAAGCCGAGCCCCTCGACACCGAACACGACCACAGGCGTCCACCAGGGATGGGGATGCCACCCGTGGAGGACGAGGATCCGCATCGAGGACGCGAACTGGAAAGCCGCCTCCCAGCCGAAGAGCCAGGCGAGAGCAGCGGCGAAGAATCGCCGGTCACGGAGCACGCCGAGAGCGATGAAGAGAATGAGAACGACGATCGTCGAGGTTCGCATCTCGAGCAGGAACATCGGCCATCACCGTATCCGACGACCGGATCGGCAGCTTATGGTCGGCGAGCCGCTTGAATAGACGGCGCGGCGGGGTGCCGGAGCGGTCGAACGGGGTGGTCTTGAAAACCACTGATCCTCGCGGATCCCTGGGTTCAAATCCCAGCCCCGCCGCTAGCTTTTCTCCCGGATGACGACGGGAGACGACCTTCGTGGCCTCATGCGGCTGTGGCCGCACGGCGTCTCGATCCTCAGCGTCGACGTCGACGGCGACCGGATGGGCGTCACCGTCTCCTCCCTTGTCTCGCTCTCGCTCGAGCCGCCGCTCATCGGCGTGTCGATCGGGAAGGAGGCGTCGTGTTACGAGCTCCTCCGCGCCGCCGGGCGCTTCGCGGTCAGTCTCCTCGGATCGGAGCAGGACGAGCTCGCACGGCGTTTCGCAGCCGGCTATCCGCCTATCGTCCACTGGGAGGGCGTCCCGACACGTGAGGGGACGGTCGCGCCGCTCATCGAAGGCGCGCTCGGCTGGATCGAGGCGGAAACGAAGGCCGAGGCGGACGCCGGCGACCACACGTTCTTCATCGCCGACGTCCTCTCGATCGAGCACGGCCCGTCGCGCAACGCCCTCGTCTACCGCGAGAGCACGTACCACTCCGTCTGACCTAGTTGTGCACCACCGTGTTCGCCCGCACGGTCACGCCGGAAGACAGCCCGGACTGCGCGACGGCGATCAGCTGATCCTCCGTCAGGCCCTGCGCGTAGAGCACGAGGTACGTGGATGGCCCGTTCACGGTCTCAAGGGCAACGTAGAGCGTGGTGTCCGAGGACACGTAGTAGCCCTGGTACGAGCCGACAGCGACGGGGGTGGCGTCGGCCGGAGTCGCCGGGGGAGCGCTCGCGCTGCCCGGAGCCAGGAGAAACGCCCCTACGCACCCTCCATCAGCCGATGCGGCCGACGCGAAGGAGTTGAGGACGGTGACCGCCTGGGCGTCCGTCGCCGGCGGAGTGCACGAGGTGTCGGACGCCTTGAAGCCCGCCGGAGTCTTGAAGTGGTAGCCGGCGAGCGTGATCCTCGACCCGCTCAAGGCGGGGTGCTGATGTGTGGCGGTCGGCTTCGCCCGGCTCAGGACGCCCGACGACACGACCGCGACAGCCGCCGCGACAGCCGCCACGCCACAGACCGCGGCAGCGATCCGGAGCCGAGGCGAGCCGAGCCGGCCGGCGGCCGGACGCGGCGCGGTAACGAGCCGTTCGAAAATCCGGTCCTCCTCGCCGGCTTCGAGCAGCGGCTCCGCCGGCGGGGCGGCCGCGGCAAGCCGGGTGAGTACGTTACGAGTGCGCATCTGCGTGCCTCCTTGTCTTCTGGGCAACCTGTGGCGGCGGGACGTCCCGCTCGAGCTCGTGCTCGAGGCGGCGCCGCGCCCGGTGCAGGCGAACGGCGAAGGCGAGGCGCGTGACGCCCAGCACCTCCGCTGCCTCGGCGGGGCTCAGCCCGTCCCAAGCGACGAGTCGGAGCACTTCGCGGTCGCGCTCGCGCAGGGCCGCAAACGCGGTGAGCATCGATTCCCGCTCGGCGATCGCGCCCGCGAGATCCGCAGGCTCGTCGTGAAGCTCTCCCTGCACCCGAGCTGTCAGTGCGTCCCGCCGGGTCTCCGACCGGAACTGACCAGCGATCACCTTGCGTGCCACGCCGAGGAGCCACGCCCGCGGCTCGGCCGGAACATCGTCGAGCCGCCGCCATGCGACGAGGAAGGTCTCCGCCGCGACGTCCTTTGCCCGCTCCGGATCGATCCGCAGCGCTGCGAAGCGCAACACTGCGCGGAAGTTCTCGCGGTAGATCCGCTCGAACCGCTTCCTGTCATCCGCCATCGCTGAAGAGATGGCCGGCACGCCCTCGAAATTACAGTGCCACCCGATGATCGAGGCAGTCGTGTTCGACCTCGACGGCGTCCTCCTCCAGTCGGAGGAGGTGTGGGATTCCGTGCGCGAACGGTACGTCCGGGAGCGCGGCGGCCGCTACGACGCGGACGTGCAGCGCGCGATGATGGGCATGTCGGCGCCGGAGTGGTCAGCCTTTCTCGCGGAGGACGCCGGCGTTCCCGGCACGCCGGAGCAGATCAACGCGGACGTCGTCGACCTCATGCTCGCGGCGTACGCCCGCGAATTGCCGTTGGTGTCCGGTGCCGTCGAGGTCGTGCGGCGGATCGCAGCAGCGTTCCCGCTCGCGCTCGCGTCCTCGTCGAACCGCGCGATCTTCGAGGAGGTTCTTCAGCTCGCCGGGATCGCCGGCTGCTTCCAGGCGACCGTCTCGTCGGAGGAGGTTCCGCGCGGGAAGCCCGCGCCGGACGTCTACCTCGAGGCCGCGCGCCGGCTCGGCGTCGCGCCGGAACGCTGCGCCGCGATCGAGGACTCGCACTCCGGCATCCGCTCGGCCTACGCCGCCGGGATGCGCGTGATCGCCATCCCGAACCCGTGCTATCCGCCGGACGCGGAGGCGCTCGGCCTCGCAGATGTCGTGCTCGAGTCGCTAGATCAGCTGACGCCCGGACGCATCGAAGGCCCGTAGGCCCGGCGCGATCGACGGATCGAAGTCCTCGCGGAACATCGTGAAGATCGTGACGTCGCGCATCTCTCCGCCCGCGCGCGCGGGCAGCCGGCGCCGCAGCGTCGCCTCCTCCACATAGCCGAGCTTCCGCGGCACGCCCTTGCTCGCCTCGTTCTCGGGGTCGATCCGAATCTCGATGTACTCGGCCTCGCAGATCTCGAAGCCGACGCGCGTCAGGGCCGCCGTCGACTCGGTGATGTAGCCCTGTCGCGTCGCGCTCGCGCGGACGAAGTAGCCGATCTCGAGCCCGCCGGGGCCTTGGCGTGGATGGAGCCCCGTGCCGCCGAGGTATTGCGACTCGTCGGCGGAGAAGATCCCCATCGTGAAATTCTCGCCCGTGTCGAAGCTCGCGCGGAAGCTCTTCAGCAGCTGCCGCTTTTCCTCGAGCGGTTGCGGCTCGCTCTCGGTCCACGGCATCCACGGCCGCAGGTGATCGAGGCTCGAATCGATTGCTTCCTTCGCCATCTCCGTGTCGCGCGGCTCGTAGCAGCGGAGCACGAGCCGCTCTGTCTCGATGCGATACGGCGCAGGCGGCCCTTCCCAAGGCATCAACGCCTCCGGATGAAGGTCACGCCGTCGCGGATCGGTACGAGGACCGACTCGACGCGGGCGTCGGCCATCACGTGGGCGTTGAACGCCGCGATCCCCTCGTTGCCGTCAAGCCCACCGAGCGTGTTGTCGGCGAGGATCAGGCCGCCGTCGGCGAGCTTCGGGAGGACGGCTTCGTAGTACTCGATGTAGTCCGGCTTCCACGCGTCGATGAAGACGAGATCGAACGGGCCGTCGAGCTTCGCGAGCTCCGCCTTCGCATCGCAGACGCGGTACTCGATGCGGTCGGCGACGCCGCACTCCTCCGCGTAGCGGCGCGCGATCGCGGTCGTCTCCTCCTCGACGTCGAGCGCGAGGATCTTGCCGCCCGGCGGTAGGCCCCGCGCCATCTCGATCCCCGACCAACCCGTGAACACGCCGATCTCGAGCACGCGCATCGGCTTCATGAGCGAGACGACGAATCGGAGGAACGCTCCCTCGTTCGCGCCGACCGACATCTGCGGTGCTCTCTGCGTCGCCTCGGTCTCCTCCCCGAGCCGCCGGAGCGCATCGAGCGGCGCCGTCGTGTTTGCCTCCGCGTAGTCCTGAACCTCGTCGAAGTCGTAAGCCATGTCAGACCCTTCCTATGAGAACGCACCCGTTGTGCCCGCCAAGACCCATCGCGTTCGACAGTGCAACGTCGACCTGTACGTGCCGGGCTTCGTTTGGAACGTAGTCGAGATCGCAGTCCGGGTCGGGATGAACGTAGTTCATCGTCGGCGGCAGGACGCCGTTGCGGACGGCGAGGACGCACATCATCGCCTCGATCGCGCCGGCGGCGCCGAAGCAGTGACCCGTCACCGACTTCGTGGACGAGACGGCCAGGCGGTAGGCGTGGTCGCCGAAGACATCCTTGATCGCCTTCGTCTCGGCCGCGTCCCCGAGCGGCGTCGAGGTGCCGTGCGCGTTGATGTAGCCCACGCGCTCAGGCTCGACGCCGGCACGCTCGAGCGCGCGGCGCATCATCTCGACGACGCCGGTCGAGTCGGGATCGGGCTGCGCGAGATGGTGCGCGTCGTTCGACATGGCGTAGCCGAGGACCTCGGCGTAGATCGTCGCGCCTCGCTCTTGCGCCGCCTCTATTTCCTCCAGCACGAGGATGCACGCGCCCTCCCCCATGACGAAGCCGGCGCGCGTCGCGTCGAACGGGCGAGAGGCACGCGGCGGGTGCTCGTCCTCGGCGGCGAGACCGCGCATCGCGCAGAAGCCGGCGAGGATGAGCGGCGTCAAACAGGCCTCGGAGCCCCCCGCAAGGACCGCGTCGGCATCGCCGCGCTTGATCAGCTCCGCCGCCTCGCCGACCGCGGTCGAGCCCGTCGCGCACGCTGAGACCGGCGCGTAGTTCGGGCCGCGGAACCCCGTCGCGATCGCCAGCTGGCCGCTCGCGGTGTCGACGAGGACGTTCGGGATGAAGGTAGGCGCCACGCGGCCGAGACCGCGCTCGCGGAGGACATCCACCTGCTCGACGATCCCCGCGATCCCGCCGATCGCCGTGCCGAAGAGGATCCCGACGCGGTCGTCCGCGTACGCGCCGTCGAGCTTGGCGTCGGCGACGGCTTCGTGTGCGGCGCCGAGCGCGAGGAGGACGTTGCGGTCGAGCCGCCGTGCGTCTTTCGGCGGCGCCACCTGCGTCGGGTCGAAGTCCTTCACCTGAGCGGCGACGCGCACCGGGAACTCGCTCGCGTCGAACGCGGTGATCCAGTCGATCCCGCTCTCGCCGGCAACTGCGGCGCGCCACGTCTCCGGAGCCGTGCCGCCGATCGGCGTCACCGCTCCAAGCCCCGTCACCACCACCCTCCGCATCGGCCGAGGTTACAGCCGCCGCCGAGCCATGTCCCCTCCGGACTCGTCCGGTAGCAGCTACCGGACGAGTCCCGCTCGGCCATGCCCTACAGCACATGTCGCGGGACGCGGACGGCCCGCGAAGCGCGCTGCAACGATCGACGCACCGAGTGGCCACGGGCCGAAAGGGCCTCGTCCGGTAGCTGCTACCGGCCGAGGCTGTTAGGGACAGGGATCGCGGCAGGCCAAGTAGATTCGTGACGTGCCCGAGGCGCCCGGCCCCAACGTCCCGTTTCCACCGATGGAAGCGGAGCTCGTCGCCGAGCTGCCGAGCGGTGGCGGCTGGCGGTACGAGCCGAAATGGGACGGCTTCCGCGGCGTGCTCGAGAACGACGACGGCGAGCTCGCGTTGTGGTCGCGGAACGGACGGCCGCTGCTGCGCTACTTCCCCGAGCTGCGCGACGTCGGCGACGCGCTGCCTCCCCACTCCGCGCTCGACGGCGAGATCGTCATCGCGCGTGGCGGCGCGCTCGACTTCGACGCGATGCAGATGCGCCTCCATCCGGCGGAGAGCCGCGTCCGCAAGCTCTCCGCGGAGATCCCCGCAACCTTCGTCGCGTTCGACCTGCTGCTCTGGAAGGGCAAGCCCGTCCACGAGAAGCCGATCGAGAAGCGTCGCGCCGAGCTGGAGAAGGTCGCCCGGCCGAAGATCCAGCTCTCCCCCGTCTCCGACGACGTCGACCAGGGACGCGAGTGGCTGCAGACACTGCAAGCGGCCGGCTTCGACGGCGTGATCGCGAAGCGCCTCGGCCTGCCGTACCTCCCCGGATCACGCGACGGCGTGGTCAAGGTCAAGCCGCACAAGACCGCCGACTGCGTCGTCGCCGGGATCCGTTGGAAGAAGGGCGGCCGCGACACGATCGCGACGCTTCTCCTCGGCCTCTACGGCGACGAGGGCGAGCTCCACTATGTCGGCTCGGCCGCGGTTGGCGCAAAGAACCAGGCGGAGATCGCCGCGAAGGTCATCCCGCTGCTCGACAAGAGGAGCGACCGGCGCTTCAGCGAGCCGAACCGCTGGGGGACGGACGGCCTCGAAGAGGCACCGCTCACGCCGAAGCTCGTCGTCGAGGTGCGGTTCGACAAGCTCGAGAAGCACCGCTTCCGGCACGGGACGCGACTACTGCGCTTCCGCCCGGACAAGGACCCGGCGCAGTGCACATGGCGCGAGGTGCGTCCGGCCCGTAGGCCGGACGACCTCGCAGTGGAAGATCTCCTCGCCTAGCCCGTCGCGGGGGCGGCGGCCGGAGCCTCCGCATGCTGCTGCATGAGCATCACGATGCTCGAAATCCCGACCCAGAGGGCGACGGAGACGAAACCGGCCAGGCCCATCCCGCCGGTGATCGAGAAGAAGCCCTTGTCGTTTGTCGAGATACCGCTGACGACCCAGACGCACCCTGCGAGCAGCGTTAGCAACGTGTACCAGGTCGGCACCGCTTTCGAGCGGCGAGCCGCGACCCACGTGGCAAACGCGAGTGCCGCCATCGTCCAGAAGAGCCGCGAGTAGAGCCAATCACCAACGCCGTACATCGCGGCGACCGTGTTCGGGTCGGCGATGTATGTCAGCTTCGCGAGCCCTAGCTGGATACCGTCGCCGATAGCGGCGATCGCGACGGTCGCGACCCCGGCGCCGTAGATGACGGTCGCCGCCCGCCCCTGGCCCGCATCGCGGAACATTCCCGCGAAGACGGAGAGGAACCAGAGGAGAAAGACGTACCCGATCCCCGACAGCACGGCGGCGGCGAGGAGCTCCTTGTGCTGGCCCTGCAGGTACGACTGGACGTCAGTCGCGGACGCGTACCACTTCGCCGGACTGCCCGGCAGAATGCCGCTGCAAAGCAGGAGGACGGCGAAAATGAGACCGCTATACGCCGAAATCCGCTCCGTTGTGCCTTTCATCTGAACCTCCCGGTTGTGACCCGTGGCACATTCACGCCGGGGGCGGCGATTCCTTCTTTGCGCGCGACGGCTGGACGCGTTTCGGCTCGCCGGGCATCTTCGGGAAGTTCGGCGGATACGGCGCCTCGCCGACGCCCTGCGCCTCCTCACGCTCGACCCACTCGAACAGACGGCGCAAATCGCACAGCGACTCGTCGATCCCGGCCTGGACATCGCCGAGCTCGGCGAACCGCGCCGGCATCGTCGCGAGCGTGAAGTCCTCGGTGACAATGTCCTCGAGCTCGTCCCAGCGGAACGGAGCGGAGACGGTCGCGTCGATCCGTGCGCGCACCGAGTACGCCGACGCGATCGTGCGGTCGCGCGCGTTCTGGTTGTAATCGATGAACACGCGCTTGCCGCGCTCCTCCTTCCACCAGGCGGTCGTGACGAGCTTCGGCGCGCGCCGCTCGACCTCGCGGGCGAACGCGAGTGCGCAGCGGCGCACCTCCTGAAAGCCCCACTTCGGCTCGATCCGGCAGGCGATGTGGATGCCGCGGTTGCCCGACGTCTTCGGCCAGCCGACGTAGCCGAGCTCGTCGAGCGTCTCGCGGACGATCGCCGCGACCTTCTTCGCGTGCGTGAACGTCGTGCCGGGCTGCGGATCGATGTCGATGCGCAACTCGTCTGGATGCTCGACGTCCTTGCGCCGTGACGGCCACGGGTGGAAGTCGAGCGTGCCGAGGTTTGCCGCCCAACAGACCTGCGCAAGCTCGGTCACACAGAGCTCGTCGGCGGTGCGCCCGGACGGGAACGTGACGGTCGCGGTCTCGATCCAGTCGGGCCGCTTCTCCGGGACGCGCTTTTGGTAGATCGCCTCGCCTTCCGCCCCGTCGGGGTGCCGCTTCAGCTGCGTCGGCCGCTCGTAGAGCGCGCGCACGATCCCGTCGCCGATCGAGAGGTAGTACTGGACGAGGTCGAGCTTCGTCTCCTTCCGCTTGCGGAAGTAGACCTTGTCGGGATTCGTCACCTTGACGGTGCGTTTCCCGACCTCTAGCTCAATGAACGGGGAGTCGGCCATTTCCCCGAGTATTCTGGCGGTCGTGTTGGAAGATCCGCGCCCGACCAGACTGACGCTCGAGCCGCTCGACGACTTCGTGGTCGTCGAGTACGCCGAGGAGGAGGCCGAGACGCGCGCCGGGCTGATCCTCCCGGCGAGCCTCGAGGCGCACTGCCGCAGCGGGATCGTCATCTTCGTCGGACCCGACGTCGAGGGCGTCTCGCCCGGGGACAAGGTCTTGTTCCCGAAGGACGCCGGCTACGACGTCCGCCTCGCGGGCACCGCGCAGCGCGTGATCAAGCGCGACGAGCTGATCGCCCGCATCCTCGACTAGAGGCTAGATGTGAAGGGGATGATATACTTGACGTACAAGGCGTGACGTAGTAGAATCACAAACATGGCTAAGACAAGCGCGAAACTCCCCACCAACCTCCTCGAAGCAGTCGTCTACTTTTCCGACCTCGACGTGGCTACCGACTACTTCGCCAACGTCCGTTGGCCGAACGGCCCGGTCTGTCCTCGCTGCGGAGGCGTCGACCATTACTACATCCGGACGCGGCGCACCTGGCGGTGCAAAGCCTGCAACGGCGGCTTCTCGGTCAAGCTCGGCACGATCTTTGAGGACTCGCCGCTCGGACTCGACAAGTGGCTCCCCGCGATCTGGCTTGCCGCGAACTCCAAGAACGGGATCAGCTCGCACGAACTCGCGCGGTCGCTTGGCATCACGCAGAAGTCGGCGTGGTTCATGCTCCACCGCGTCCGGCTCGCCATGCAGACCGGATCGTTCGCGAAGCTCTCCGGCGAGGTCGAGGTCGACGAGACCTACATCGGCGGCAAGGCTCGCAACATGCACAAGCACAGCGCCAAGCGGCGCAGGCTCGGCCGCGGCCGCTCCGCCGACAAGGTGATCGTGGTCGGCATGGTCGAGCGCGGCGGCACCGTCCGCACCCGCATCGCTCCCGACGCGACCCGCAAGACGCTCCACGGATTCGTCCGCGAGACCGTCGAGCCGGGATCGTCCCTCTACACCGACGCCTGGTCCTCGTACAGCGGCCTCGAAACCGACTACACCCACGAGACCGTCGACCACGCCGAGCAGTACGTGGACGGGCGCGTCCACACGAACACGATGGAGAACTTCTGGAGTCTCGTGAAGCGCGGTCTGCACGGCACCTACATCAGCGTCGAGCCGTTCCACCTTTTCCGCTACCTCGACGAGCGCGTGTTCACCTACAACATGCGTGACCTGACCGACCTCGGCAGGTTCACCGCCGTCCTGCAAGCCGCAGCCGGCCGTCGCCTCACCTACGCGGAACTCACTGGCGAGCGATAGACCTTGACGCGAGGCCGCGAGGGGCGGAGTATCCCCCGCGTGACCTCCGAAGCACGCAAACCCCACGGCATCGCGCGAGTCCTCCTCATTGACTGGCTCGCGGCGATCCTCTGGATCATGTGGGGCGCGATGCTCTGCCTCACGGTCATCGGGATCTATCCCGGCTATCGCTCCATCCGACGCGGCTTCCGCATCATCCACCAGGGCAACCTCGACATCCTCAGCCACGGCGACAAGAACCGGCTGGCGCGGGTTACGCCCGTCGGTAGAGCGTTCGGCTATCGGAACGTAGACGACCAAGACGACGCGCCAAGCTAGCCGCTCTCCTTCTTCCGCAACTCGTCGACCTCGCTCTTCGGTGTGTTGGCGAGCTTGTGCGTTAGATCGTCGAACCGCTCAAACTCGGACTCCGACGTGCTCGTATCAAGTTCGGCTTCCGTATCGGACGGGCGCTCTTTCTCCCACATCTCTTCGTTCTCCTCTCTCTGTCGTCGAAGCACGTCAGCGTTCAGAAGGTCGCAGACGCGCCAAGCCGGAATGACTGCAGCGAAGCCAGAGTGCTCCTTGGCGAACTGCGTCGGGCTGACGGGAGTCTTTCTATCCGCGCCGACCACTTCCGCAAAGTCGTTGAAGTGGAGATAGTCGACCCCGAGAAACCAGAATCGCGTCGGCTCCGTTCCTGGCTCAACCCACATGCTGTCCTCCGAGATACGAGCCCCCTGGTACGCGAAGACGGGCGAGCCGCTGTAGCCGCTCAGTGAGCGAGCTTCGATAAACACCGACTCCTGCGAATGGCCGAGCCGCTCGATGTGAATCCGCTCCGCTGGCCAGGCGGCGACGTTCCCGAACCGAATCAGCGGACGATTTCGGTCACCTCCCTGGTGTCGCAGGAATCTGCCTGGAATCAGGCACTCATCACCGACACCGATGACGCCCTCAGTCGCTTGGTCTTCATCGAGATAGGCCTGCATCGGGATCGCTGCGATGTCGTGTCGGTATTCGTCGGGAGGTTCGATGGGAGCAACGGCGAGGTCATCGGGGTCACCAGGTAGCCAGGTCGTGATCGAGATCGCCTCCGATCCCGCTGGCTCACCTCCCTGTGGCTTTGTGTTCAGGCGTACGACTGTCGCGCCAGCTTTCACTACATGGCCTGCGGTGACCACGTAGAAGTGGCCGGGCCATACGTCACCGCAGTAGGTGAGGAAACCAGTGCCGCCAGGTGCCGTGCCCAACTCCGCTGCCTCTACGCTCTCGAAGAGGTAGACGACGCAGTTGAGGATTTCGGGCGTTACGCGTGGCACGAGGAAGACGGTGTAGGCATAGGGGTTTCCGAGCGACGTGAAACCGATCTCGCGGCGATAGGGGCGCATCGACTATACGCTCCCCGCTTGTGCGTCAAGTATATCGCTGCCTTCACATCAAGCCTCTACTAAGGGCGTGACGCTCTGGAGCGCCTGCGCCGTATAGAGAACGGCATGCGCGCAATAGCTGCACTGGTCGCCCTCGTCGTCTGCGCAGGAGTCGCCGCCGGCTGCGGAAGCTCGAGCTCGCGGCTCACGACGAGCACCCGCGCTTCTCTCCCGTCGACTCCCGTCCAGCAGATCAAGCTCGCGCGCGCCTCGAACCGGGTCTTCTCGATCTTCCCTACCGCGCCGGGCCAGAAGAAGTGCGGGATCCCCGAGGGCGGCGTCCACTTCGGACCATTGCCCGGGGTCTGCGTGACGAGCATCCAGCACCCGATCGGGGCGGGGCGAGTGGCGATCGTCTCATTCACGGAGAAGTGGCCGTTCCCGTCCTGCCCGCGTGGGGCCGACTGCATCGCTCTCAGTGGGACTAGGCACCACGTATGGCGAGTGTTGGTGGCCGAGCCGCCGACGGCGACAAAGATCCGGGTCGTCGGCACGTCCGAGCGCGGCTCGGTCGCGCCGCAGTACTACAAGTGACCGAGCGGCGCGAGCGGCTACTTGCCGACTTTGACGTTGACCGCTGACCCCGGGGCGCGGTGGTTGTTGGGCTGGGGGTTCTGCGAGACGATGCGCTTGCGCCATTTCTTCGTTTTGGTGTGAACCCTCGTCACCCTCCCGAGTCGACAGTCCGCCTCCGGGAGAACCGACTTCGCGAAGGCCACGGACAGGCCGACGAGCTTCGGCACTACGCACGCCGGTTTGGGGAACGCCGAGTTCGTCAGCCTCGCCGTCGGAGTCGAGCTCGTGAGCCACGAGGCCGCGTCCGCAGCGTGGAACAGGTCCGCGACGCCGGTGTCCCAATCGAACCAGGGCGCGCCGACGAGCACGGTCGCTCCATCCCCGGAAATCGCCAGCCCCGCACCCATGAAGTCCTTGGGGACGCGAGCGGAGTCGGTCAGCGTCGCCGTCGGCGCGGCGCTCGATGTCCAGGCGCCTTCATCGGGCACATGGAAGACGTAGGCCGCACCGGCCTTCCCCTCGACTCGGAGGGACGTTGCGACGACCGTCTCGCCGTCGGTGGCCACCCGCACGAACGCTCCGAGTTCGTCATACAGTTCGCCGCTTCCATTGGTCAAGACCGCTGTCGGTGCGGAGCTCGAGGCCCAAGCATCCTCGGCTGATGCTTGGAAGACGTCGATCGCCCCAATTTGGCCGTTGACACCGGGATCCCCGAGGAACGCCGTCGTGCCGTCCCCCGAAAGCGCCAGGCTATCTCCAAGAGCGTTGTTTTCAGAGCCATTGGCGTCGGAGAGGATCGCCGTCGGCGTGGAACTCGTCGCCCATCCTGCCTCGCTCGGGGCGTGGAACACGTAAGCGCCGCCGGCTCCGCTGTCTGCGCCCGCGTCACTAAGAAGCGCCGTCGTGCCGTCGCCCGACATGGCAACCACCGCGCCAACGCCTGAGTCGGCCCCGGACTCGGCCGCGTTGCTCAGGAAGGCGGTGGGGTTCGAGCTCGAGACCCAGGCGTCCTCAGCGGACACGTGGAAGATGTACGCCCCGCCGGCATCTCCATTGGAGGTCTCCGCACCCGTGACGAGCGTCGTTCCATCGTGCGAGATCGCTACTGCACTGCCGAAAAAGAACGAATGACTGATCGTTAGAGTCGCCGTCGGCGTGGAGGCGGACGCCCAGGCGGCCTCTCCCGACACGTGGAATACGAAGACGGCGCCGGCCCGGAAGCTGCCGTTGAGGGGAGCACCGACGAAGGCGGTCGTCCCATCTGCCGAGAGAGCGACGGGGTCACCGAAGTCGCCGTGCCGCTTGCCGCTCGTCAGGGTCGCTACAGGCGTCGAGCTAGAGGCCCATGAGCCCGCAGCGGAGACATGGAAGACGTAGACAGCACCGCTGCCGCCGGCGACTCCGGGAGCACTGACGAGCGCCGTTGTCCCATCCGCGGACACGGCCAACCGGATGCCGAACTGGGGATGGTCGACCTGCCGGGAGGCCAGCCTGATGGGCCGGGCGCCGAGTCTGGCGTGGATCGCGTCCGCCAGTCCGGCCGGAATCTCCTGTACACCGCGGGCACGGACGGCGGACGACCCGACTCCCGAGCCGGTGAGGAACCCCGCCGCCGCCAGGACGGCCGCGATAGCGCCTGCCGTCACCAGCCGCCGATGCAACCGGCTACTTCCCGACTTTGACGTTGACCTTGGCGTTGATGGCCAGGCGCGTTCCCGTCTTGCGGCTCTGGGAGAGCACACGGCCCTTCTTGTGCGTCGTGTGCACCTTGGTCACCTTCCCGAGCTTGCAGCGCCCGACCCCGAGCGCCGCCTTCGCGCCGGAGAGAGTCAGGCCCTTGAGCTTCGGGACCACGCACGCGGCCAACGCCTTATCGGTCAGCGTCGCATTCGGGGTCGAGCTCGTGGCCCAGGAGCTCGCGTCCGCCACGTGGAAGACGTCCGCCGCCCCGGTCTGCAAGTCGACACCGGGAGCGCCAACAAGCGCGGTCGCCCCGTCCCCGGAAAACATCCCGATTCCCATGGAATCCCCGGAGTGGGCGCCGGAGTCGGTCAGCGTTGCGGTAGGCGCAGTGCTCGAGAGCCAGGTCGCCTCAGTCGCGGCGCTGAAGATGTAGGCAGCACCGCGCTTCGTGGCGACGTTGGGAGCCAGGACGAGCGCAGCCGTGCCGTCAGAGGACACGGCCAGGTTTCCTCCCAAGCCGTCACCCGCCGCGCCATCCGCCTTGGTCAAGGTCGCGGTCGGAGTCGTGGCCGAGATCCAGGCAGCTTCCAAGGGGCTGTGGAACACGTCCACCGCGCCGGCGCCCGAGTTGGCCCCGGGAGCCCCGAGGAGTGCGACCGTTCCGTCGCCGGAGAGCGCAAGGGCGCTTCCGAGAGAGTCTTTCGTGCCGCTGTTGGAGTCGGACAGGATCGCGGTCGGCGTCGAGCTCGACGCCCAGGCGTCCTCGGCAGATGCGTGGTAGAGGTACGCGCCACCGCCGCTCGGGTTCCCGTCGTCACTGACGAGCGCAGTCGTCCCGTCTCCGGAGATCGCCACTGCGAAGCCCACCCCGTAGTCGTCCCCGCTCTCGCTCGCGTTGCTCAAGGTCGCGGCCGGCGTCGAGGTCGTGGCCCATGCGCCTTCACTCGCGACGTGGAAGACGTACGCCCCGCCCGCGAGGAGGTTGTAGAACGGCGCGCCGGCGACGAGCGTCGTTCCGTCCGGAGACAGCGCGAGCGCGATGCCGACCAATACGCCATGGTTGACGGTCAGGGTCGCCGTCGGCTTGGAAGAGGAGGCCCAGGCGTTCTCGGCTGAGACATGGAACTCGTAAATGGCGCCGGCTCCGAACACGCCGCCCCCCGTCAGAGGAGCGCCGACGAAGGCGGTCGTCCCGTCTTCCGACAGAGCAGCGGTAATCCCGAACAGGCTCGTTCCCGAACCGGCTTTGCTCAGAGTCGCGGTTGGTGTCCCTTGCGAGGTCCAGGATCCAGCGTCCGTGGCCTGGAAGATGTACGCGGCGCCTTTGCCCCCGGTGACGCCGGGAGCGCCGACGAGTGCAGTCGTCCCGTCCCCCGACAGGGAGACCGCGAGCCCCAGGTCGGGACCCGAAGCGGCGCTCGCCGCGGCCGAAGCCGACCTGATGACCCGCGGGCCGAGCCGGGCGTGAATCGCGGCAGCCAGACCGGCCGGAATCTTCTGCGCATCGCGCATCACGGCCGCGGACGAACCGAATCCAGAACCGGGCAGGAATGCCGCCGTCACCACACCCGCAATCGCGCTTGCCACCACCAACCGCCGTGTCATCGCCCCTCCTCGTTGATCGCCTGTATTCCACCACAGGAATCGCTCGACCGCTTGCGTCCAGACATCCGGCGCAAGAGCGAAGCCGGCGGGCGCGCCGCCGGCATTCGCAGGTACAGACGGAGAGGGAGGGATTTGAACCCTCGAGGCACCTTTCGGCACCCACGCGATTTCCAGTCGCGCTCCTTCGACCGCTCGGACACCTCTCCCAGCCGTTTCACGAGCACGGCGCGCCCAGGGTATCGGCCGACACCCAAACCGTTCGAACGTGCACCGCGTAGACCACTGAAACCGAACCGGAAGGAAGGTCGCTTATGCGTGCTGCGCAAACGCCGATCGTCTCCGGGTCGAGGGCAAAACGAAAGGCGCTGCTGGCACTGGTCGTGGCAGCAGTCGCAATCACCGTCATGGCGCAATCTGCCGCTGCGAGACCGGGCCCGGGACCGGGCCCGCCGGGTCCGAAGCCAGGGCCGACGCCGAGAGGCTTCATCGGCGGCTTCAGGCATATCGACACGGTCGCTTCGACCGTGCCGGCTAACGGCGACATCAACCCGTACGGGGTTGCGGTCGCGCCGGTCTCCGACGGACGTCTCGTGAAGGGAGACGTCCTCGTCAGCAACTTCAACGCGAGCAGCAACGAGCAGGGAACCGGGACGACGATCGTCGAGATCTCGCCCCGCGGAAACGTGAGCCTGTTCGCCTCCCTCGATCCGAACAACCTGCCGGGGCTGTGCCCGGGCGGTGTCGGCCTCACGACCGCGCTCGCCGTGCTCAAGAGCGGCTGGGTCGTCGCCGGCAGCCTCCCGACGAGTGACGGGACATCGGCGACCGCACAGGCCGGGTGCCTCATCGTGCTCGACAGCTCCGGCAAGCCGGTGATGACAGTCGCCGGGCCGAAGATCAACGGACCGTGGGATCTCACCGCGCTCGACCGCGGCGATACGGCCGACCTGTTGGTGACGAACGTCCTCGACGGCACCGTCGTACGCGTCGACCTCAGGAACCTCGAGTCGAGGCACGCGCCGGCGGTCGCGTCTGAGACGACCATCGCGAGCGGCTTCGCGCATCACCCCGATCCCGCTGCGCTCGAAGTCGGCCCGACCGGAGTCGGCCTGTCGACGAACGGCACGCTCTACGTCGCCGACAGCGCCGCGAACCGAATCGCGTCGATCGATGACGCCGCCGTGAAGAGGTCGCACTCCCGCGACGTGAAGACCGTCTCGAGCGGAGGGAACCTCAACGACCCGCTCGGGCTCGCCGTCACGCCGAACGGCGACATCCTCACGACGAACGGAGGTGACGGGAACCTCGTCGAGACGACGCCGGCCGGCAAGCAGGTCGCTGTCAGGGTCCTCGACAACACGGCGGTGCAGGGAGCACCGAACGGCAACGGCACGCTCTTCGGACTTGCGCTGACGCTGCGCGCCGACGGGATCTACTTCGTCGACGACGGCAGCAACACACTCGATCTCTTGCACTGAGCGACTCGAAGCGGCGGCGTCGGTGCACGGGCCGGCGCCGCCGCTTCCCTCGTGCGAGGGGCGAGTCGAACGCCTGTCGCGCCGATGAGAGTCGAATGCGCCGTCTGCGCGACGAGTCCGGCTTCACGCTGATCGAGCTTCTGGTGGTCGTGGTCATTCTCAGCGTCCTCGTCGGGATCGCGATACCCGCCTACCTCGGCCTCAAAGGCAGTTCCCAGACGGCTGCGGCAAAGGCGAACGTCCGGTCGGCAGTCCCGGCGGCGGAGGACATGAACGCCGTCAACGGGAGCTACGCGGGCGTGACCGGCGCGACTCTTCGCAGCACGTCCCCGGGGATCGCCGCCGCGGTCAAGGCGGTCGCCGTGCACTCAAATCTCGGCTACTGCATCGAGGACTCGGAGGACGGCGGTTCGACTGTCTACGACTATGTCGGCGGGGATGCCGGCTCCACTCTCCAGACCGGCTACAGCAAGGCGACGATGCAGGCAGGCACGTGCCTGCAGGCCGTCGGCATCGCGGCGAACTAGCGGGCACATCTCACGATCGAACCGATTCGCCCGCTCGGACGAATGAGCGCGGACTACCCATCCCCACGGCGGCCGACGCCGCCGGAAAGGAGTCCCGCATGGAACGCCTCAGCAGGCGCTCATTCGTAAAGATCGCCGGTGCCGCCACCGGCGCCGCGGCAATCGCTGCGGCTCCCCCGATCGCGCGCGCCGCGATCGGCGACGGCGCCGAGAAGATCGACGCCACAACCGACGTGCCGCACGAGCCCGTCGTCGCGTACGTCCGCGACGAGGCTCGGGGCGAGGTGACGGTCAGCTCCGGCACCGTCGAGCACACGTACCGCGACCGCGCACTCGTGCAGAAGCTCATGCGCGCGGCCGGCAGGAAGGGGACGATCTAGATGTCTTCCCATCGCGAAGCACCGTCGATCAGCCAGGACCCCGTCGCCGACAACGCCGACACCTACGCGTTCGTCAGCCCGGACGACCCGACGACGGTCACCATCATCACGAACTACGTCCCGCTGCAGGGACCGGACGGTGGCCCGAACTTCTACGAGTTCGGTGACGACGTCCTCTACTCGATCTACGTCGACAACGACGGGGACGCCCTGCCGGAGATCACGTACCAGTTCCGGTTCCACACGACGTACCGGAACAAGGAGACGTTCCTCTACAACACCGGGCCGATCGGCTCGCTCGACGACCCGAACTGGAACAAGCGCCAGTTCTACTCGGTCAATGTGATCCACTCGAAGAGCAAGGGCAAAAAGCAGGATCACTCGATGGACGGCAAGGGCACGGTGCTCGGCAAGAACCTCGCCTGCCCGCCGTGCAACGTCGGTCCCCACTCGATCGCGGACTACGACTCCCTCGCGGCGGCGGCTGTGCATTCCCTGCCGGGCGGGATCTCGGTGTTCGCGGGCCAGCGGAGCGACGGGTTCTTCGTCGACCTCGGGGCGATCTTCGACCTCGGCAACATCCGGGAGCTCAACAAGGCCTTCGCCTTCGTGCCGAACAGCGCGAAAGGCACGAGCGTCGATGCGCTGAAGGCGCTCAACATCCACGCGATCGCGATCAAAATCCCGATCCACCTGCTCACGAAGGACGGCTCGGTCCCGAGCGATCCGTCGAAGGCGGTCTCCGTCCTCGGCATCTGGGGCGGCGCGAGCCGTCGCAAGGTGTACGTCCAGGACAAACACAAGAAGCTGAAGTCGGGCCCGTGGACGCAGGTCTCGCGTCTCGGCAACCCGCTCTTCAACGAGGTCATCGTCCCGGTCGGCGACAAGGACGAGTGGAACGCCGTCGACCCGATCGAGGACAGCGGCTTCGCGAAGTACGTGAAGAAGCCCGAGCTCGCAGGGCTCCTCAATGTCCTGTACCCGGGCGCGTTCACGAACCTCGCCGCGTACACAAAGCCGAGGGCGGATCTCGAGGCGATCCTGCTCACCGGGATCCCGACCGGCATCATCGACGGGTTCCAGAACTTCACGACGACGAAGCCGTCGGACATGCTGCGGCTCAACGTCGCGATCCCTCCGACGACGAACAGCCCCAACGCCCTCGGCGTCGTCGGTGGCGACCTCGCGGGGTTCCCGAACGGGCGGCGCGTCTTCGACGATGTCGTCTCGATCGAGCTGAAGGCCATCGCCGGGGCAACCATCCATCTCGTCGACGGGAGCTACACGGCCGACGACGCGGTCGGGTTGGTCTCCTCGTACATCACGCCGGCGAACGATCGCTACCAGGCGACGTTCCCGTATCTCGGCACACCTCACGACGGATACGACACGCCCTCGTCGTGAGCCACAACCACGACCACTCCACCGACGTCCGGTTCGAGCACGTGATGCTCGACCTCGGGCCGGGCGCCGGGGCTCTTCTCCTCCGTACCGGGCCGGACCTGCACGGCGCGGAGATCGAGATCAGCCCTGCCGGAGACGACGACGCACGCACGCACAAGCAGGTTCACGAGCGGCCGGCCGACGGTCGGCCGCTCTATGCAGCGGTGTTCGACCAGCTTCCCCCGGGCGAATACACGCTATGGCTCGACGATCAGCCGCTGCGACGCGATGTCGCAGTAGCCGGCTCGGTCGTCACCGACATCTCGATCCAGGAGGTACACGCATGATCGGCTGGACCAACCCCACGCACCTCGTGCTCCTGCTGGGGATCGCGCTCTTGCTCTTCGGCGCGAAGCGGCTGCCGGAGATCGGTCGCTCCCTCGGCAGCGGGATGCGGGAGTTCAAGGACTCCGTCACGCATCAGGCCGCCATCCCCGAGTCGACGACTCCGAGCGAGTCCCCCGACGACTGATGCGGACCCGCCGGCTCCCCCGCGAGGAGGAAGCGACTCTCGTCGAGCACCTCGACGAGTTGCGGCAGCGAATCATCGTGACCGTGGCGACAGTCGCGGTCACGACCGCTGCCGCGTTCGCCGTCCACGGTCGGATCCTCGACCTCCTCACGCGGGCGTTGCCGGCGGGGCACCGCCAACTCACGACGCTCGGTGTCGCCGAACCGCTCTCCGTCTCCATCACCGTGAGCGTGTACGCCGGCATCGTTCTCGCCGTGCCCGTACTGCTCTGGCAAGCGTGGTCGTTCTTCGTTCCGGCTCTCGACGCCACGGCCGAGCGGAAGATCCTCGCGTACGCCGCGTTCGGGATGGTGCTTGCCGCCGCAGGGCTCGCGTTCGGCTACGACGTCCTCCTCCCGCGAGCTCTCCACTTCCTCACGGGCTACGACACCGACCACTTCCGGATCCTGATCCAGGCGAGTAGCTACTTCTCGTTCGTCACGGCGATTCTCGTCGGCGTCGTCTGTGTCTTCGAGACACCGCTCGTCGTCCTCGCTGCGGTGAATCTCGGAGTGCTCACGTCGAAAGCACTGCGGCGGAACCGTAGAAAGGGCTACTTCATCGCCGCCGCGGTCGCTCTCGCGCTGCCCGGGCCGGATCCCGTCACGACCATGCTGGAGCTTCTGCCGATGTGGATTCTCTTCGAAGGCTCGATCTGGCTCGCTGTCATCGCCGAGCGGCGCGCCGCACGGCTCCACGTTGCCGGAGCGCAGGCATGACGAAGGCTGAGTGGAGAAGGCTCGGCGGCTTCTCGTCGGCGGTAATCCTCCTGCACGTCGCGGGCTTCGGGCTGTTCATCTACTACCTGCCGCGCGACCCGGCGCTCGCCGGGCTCGCGTCCCTCGCCTACACGTTCGGCCTACGCCACGCGTTCGACGCCGACCACATCGCCGCGATCGACAACACGACGCGGAAGCTCCTCCAGGACGGCCAGCGCCCGCTCGGCACCGGCTTCTTCTTCTCCCTCGGCCACTCGACGATCGTGTTCTCGCTCACCGCCGGCCTGGCGATCGCGACCAAGTCCGTCGGATCGACGATCCCCACGCTTCAGGCGTACGGCTCGACGGTCGGCGCGTCCGTCTCGGGGACGTTCCTCCTCCTCATCGGCTTGCTCAACCTGCTCGTCCTCCTCGAGATCTTCGGGGTCTTTCGCCGCATGAAGCGCGGTATCTACGACGAGCAGGATCTCGAGCGCGCCCTCCTCAACCAGGGCTTCCTCAGCCGTGTCCTCCTCAAGCGGGTCGGGAGCAAGGTCGACACGAGCTGGAAGATGTATCCCCTCGGCGTTCTCTTCGGCCTCGGCTTCGACACCGCCACGGAGATCGGGCTGCTCGCGGTCGCGGCGGGAGTGGCGACGCACCACGTCCCGTTCCTCGCGGTGATGTCACTGCCGCTCATCTTCGCCGCGGGCATGAGCCTGATGGATACGGCCGACGGCGCCTTCATGAGCCACGCGTACGGCTGGGCCTTCTCGAGCCCGGTGCGAAAAGTCTTCTACAACCTGAGCGTCACGAGCCTCTCGGTCGCCGTCGCGTGGATGGTCGGCGGGATCGAGCTCCTGCAGGTGCTGGCCGCGAAGCTCTCGCTTCACGGCGCCGTGTGGCAGTTCGTCGAGGGACTCGACCTCAACCGCCTCGGCTACCTCGTCGTCGCGCTCTTCGTCTCGACGTGGCTCCTCTCACTCACCGTGTGGAGGACGGCGCGCATCGAGCAGCGCTGGGGCTCGCTGATCGAGTAGCGAGTCAGGCCCGGGCGAGCGCGAGCGCTTCGTCGATCGTCAATCGTCTGCCGGCTTCGGTCGCCTGCGCGAGATCCTCGGCGGAGAGCGCGGCGCGGGCTTCGTCGACGAGCTCGCGGCCCGGGGTCTCGTCGGAGTAGACGACGACGATTCCCTCGTCCTGCGCGAACACCTCCGCCGCGGCGGCGAGGGTCGCTGCTCGCTCCGGCCGGCCCTCGACCGCCTCCGCCGCCGCCAGGCCGACGAGCGCGAGCCCGACTCCACGCACGCTCGCGATGTCGGTGTGCGCCCGCACCGCCTCGAGGAACGAACGGCGGGCGAGCGCGGTGTCGCCGGCGGCGAGATGCGTCCATGCCATCTCGGAGAGAATGCGCGCCTCCTCTCCCCGGTCGCCGCACGTCTCGAAGGCAGTGAGCGACTCGCGGTAGAGATCGAGCGCGCCGGACGAATCTCCGCGCGCGGCCGCGAGCGAGGCGAGCCCGCTCAGCGAGGTGCCGGCCCCTTCCCAGTCGCCAAGCGTCCGCTGGATCGCGAGGGCGTGGGAGAGCCGCTCGGCGGCGACGTCGGGCTCCCCGACGATCGCGTAGAGCATTCCCTCGAACGTCGCGGAGAAGGCCTCGCCCCAGGGGTATCCGAGCTTCTGCGCACGCTCGAATCCGTCCCGGGCCGAGGCGATCCCCTTCCGCGGGTCGCCGGTCATGTGGGTGAGGCTGCGGGCGAACGCGACGACACACCGCTCGTGCTCCGCTCCGGCCGCCGCGGCCGTGTCGTACGCCTCATCCCACTCTCGCGCCGCGCGGTCGACCTCGCCGGACATCCACGAGCCGAGCCCCGCAGTGATGAGAGCGGCCGCACGGCCTGAGCTCGGCGGGCGGCCGGATCCGAGCTCGAGGAAGGCGGCCGCGTTGTCCCTCGCGGTGAGGTTCTTGCCGCGGATGTGCCAGTACATCCAGAGGTCTCCGGACATCTGGAGCCCCTGTTCGAGCGCCTCCTCGTCGCCGCCTTTCGCCGCCTTGAGGAGGGTGTCGAGTGCCGCCTGCAGGTTGTCGTCTTCGAGGAACCCGCGCGCGATTGCCGCGACCTGCTCGGTGCCTTCGATGTCGTCGCGCATCTCGCGGGCCACAGCGGCGTAGCGTCGAGCGTGCCGGCCAGCCACGTCCGCTGCGGCGCCCGACGCCTCTAGTTGCTCGCGCGCGAAGTCGGCGATCGTCTGGAGCATGTGCAGGCGACCGCCGGCCTGGACGACGAGTGCCGCGTCGATTAGTGCCTCGAGCTCGTCGAGTGTTCCCTCCCCGGCGACCGCCTCCGCATCGGCGAGCGTGCAACCGCCGGCGAAGACGGCGAGGCGGCGGAAAGCCCACTGTGCAGGCGGGTCGAGCAGCGAGTAGCTCCAGTCGATCGTCGCGCGGAGCGTCTGCTGGCGCTCGTGACTGTCGCGGGCTCCGGTGGTGAGGAGCTCCAGCGCGTGGTCAAGGCGGTCACGGAGCCCGTCGGCCCCGAGGAGCCGGACACGAGCGGCGGCGAGCTCCACCGCAAGGGGCAGCCCGTCGAGGCGTCGGCAGATCTCCGAGATTGCGTCGGCATGCGCGGCGGCGTCGAAGCCGGAGCTCGTTGCTGCCGCGCGCGCAGTGAACAGCGCGACGGCATCACCGGTCGGGAGCGGGTCGACTGCGTAGAGATGCTCGGCAGCGATCCGTAGTGGAACCCGGCTCGTGACGAGGAGCCGCAGCTCCGGGCAGCGGCTTGTCAGCTCCGCAACATCGCTCGCCGCCTCGACGATCTGCTCGAGGTTGTCGAGGACGAGCAGCACCTTGCGGTCGCCGATGAGCGAGACGATGCCGTCCACGAAAGAGCGCTCCTCCGCCTCCTTCACGTCGAGCGCCGCCGCGAGCGCAGCGAGAAAGCCACCCGCGTCGGTGACATCGGCCAAACCGACAAACGCCGCGCCGTCGGGGAACTCGGGTACGAGGGTGCGCGCGACCTCGGTCGCAAGGCGCGTTTTCCCCACTCCGCCCGGACCCGTCATCGTCACAACGCGGTTCGCGCGCACGAGCCCGACGAGGTCGGAGAGCTCCTGCACCCGGCCCAGGAGCTCGCTGCTCGGTTCCGGCAGCGGGGAGCGGATCGCGACGATCGTCTCCCCCTTTCCCTCCAGTTCCGACCGCTCGGGGACGACGAGACCGGCGCCGCCCACCGCGTAGAGATCGAACGGGCGGCCGACGTTCTTGAACTGGAACGAGCCGAGCTCCGCGATCTCCAGGTCGAGCTGGTTCTTGACCTGGTCGTAGGCGGTGTCCGAGAGGAGCACAGATCCGGGAACCGCGAACGACTCGACCCGGGCGGCAATGTTGACGGCATCGCCGGTCAACCGGTCCTGCTCGACGAGGACTTCGCCGACGTGGATTCCGATCCGCACCGGAACCGCGGCCGCACCGAGATCGCGTTGCATCGCAACCGCGGCCTGCACCGCCGCGAGCGCGCTCGGGAACATCGAGAGGCTGCCGTCGCCGAGCCGCTGGACGATCGTTCCGCCGGCCGCGGCGTGGTCGCGGTCGAGCGCGCGCACGTAGCGGTCGCGCTTCTCCACGGCGGTCTTCTCGTCGGCCTGCATGAGCGCCGTGTAGCCGACCATGTCGGTGAACATCACCGCTACGAGTCGCCGCTCGAAGGGCGCCGCCATTCGCGAGACTGTAGACCTGTATGGCGGACGTGCGCGAAGAACGAAAGGTTGTGACGGCCGTCTTCGCCGACATCGTCGGCTCGACGGCGCTGGCGGAGCGCGTCGATGCGGAGGATGTGAAGCACGTTGTCGGCGAGGCGGTCGCCCGGATCGTCGGCGAGGTCGAGTCGCTCGGCGGGCATGTCAAGGATCTCGCCGGTGACGGCGTGCTCGCGTTCTTCGGCGCGCCGACGACGAGCGAGGACGACACCGAGCGCGCCGTGCGTTGTGCGCTGCGCGTCGTCGCGGAGATGGACGTGTACGGGCGCGAGGTACGGCGCGGCTGGGGAGCCGAGGGCTTCGGCGTTCGGGTCGGTGTTGCGACCGGACCGGTCGTGCTGGGCGAGGTCGGAGCCGGATCGCGCGTCGAGTACGCCGCGTTCGGAGACACAGTCAACGTTGCGGCGCGGCTCCAGTCGGCGGCCGATCCGGGGTCCGTCCTCGTCGATGAGACGACGCACCGCTCGGTCGAGGGGATCTTCGACTGGAGCGGGCGGCGCGACCTCGAGCTGAAAGGAAAGCGCGAGCGAGTTCCGGCGTGGATCGTCGCGGGTGTCGCGGCTGAGGCGCGGAGCCAGCGGGGGCTTCCGGGGGTCGAGACGGAGCTCGTCGGGCGCGCAGACGAGCTCGCGACCGGACGCGAGGCGCTCGAGGCGGTGCAGGCCGGGCGCGGGGGCGTCCTCGTCGTCTCCGGCGACGCGGGCATCGGCAAGAGCCGGCTGCTCCACGAGCTGCGCACGACAGCGGAGAGCGGAGAGATTCGGTGGCTCGAAGGCCGCTGTGTCTCGTACGGCGAGTCGCTCCCGTACTGGCCGGTCCGCGATCTCCTGCGGGGCGACTGGATCGGCGCCGGCGCGGACGAACCCGAGTTGCGCGTGCGCGTGGGCCTGCGCCGCCGGCTCGAGCAGCTTTTCGCGACGGACGCCGACGAGCTCTATCCGTACCTCGGCGGCCTGCTCGAGGTCGCGCTCGAGCGCGACGCCGCCGCGCGAACCGCTGAGCTGTCGCCGGAGGCGTTGCAGTGGCGGACGTTCGAGGTCGTGGGCCAGCTCTTCGCCCGGCTCGCGGAAGAAGGCCCGCTCGTACTCGCGTTCGAGGATCTCCACTGGGCAGATCCGACCTCGGTTCTTCTCCTCGAGCAGCTGCTGTCGCTCGCCGAGGACACGCCGGTCGTGCTCGTCCTGACGCTTCGGCCGGAGCGCGATCACAGCTCCTGGGGGTTGCGCGAGCACGCCGGCCGCGAGTTTCCGCACCTGTTGCGCGAGATCGACCTCGGTCCGCTCGGAGTCGCGGATCGTGAGCTGCTCGCGGCGCTCGTCGCGCCGGCCGAGCTGCCGGCCGAGCTCGAGCGGCGCGTGCTGGAGGCGGCCGACGGCAATCCGTTCTTCCTCGAGGAGCTCGTCCGCTCACTTGCCGATGTCGGCGCCCTCGTCCGCGCGGACGAAGGGTGGCGCTTCGACCATGCGGTCGCGGTCGAGGTGCCGCCGACCGTGGAGAAGGTCATCCTCGCCCGGCTCGATCGCCTCTCGCCCTCGGCTCGCGAGCTCGTCACCGCCGCGTCCGCGCTCGGACGCACGTTCGCCCTGCCACTGCTCGAGGGCGTCGTCGGAGACGCCCCGGCGGACTCGCTCCACGAGCTCCAGCGCCTCGGCCTCCTCCGGCAGAGCCGCCGCTGGCCGCAACCGGAGTTCCGCTTCCGCCACGCGCTCATCCAGGAGACGGCGTACCGAACACTGCTCGAAGAGCAGCGCACCCGCCTCCACCGCCGCGCTGCGGAATGGCTCGAGGAGCGGTACGCCGAGCGCGACGTCGAGGCGCTCGGCCTACTCGCGCACCACTGGCTCGCGGCGCAGGACGAGGCCAAGGCCGCGGATTACCTCCTGCGCGCGGGCGACAAGGCGCGCCTCGAGTACGCCCTCGACGAGGCGATCGAGCACTACCGCGCGCTCCTCCCGCTCCTCGAACAGCGGGGCGAGCGTCAGGAAATCGCGCTCGTCCTCTTCAAGCTCGCTCTCGCGCTTCATACGTCGCTCCGTTTCGCCGAGGCGAACGAGGCGTACCAGCGCGCCTTCGAGTACTGGACGCCGCCTGCGCCGCGCCCCGCGACCGAACGACTGCGAATGGCGACGAGCTTCCTTCCGAACGATCTCGACCCGAAGTCGGCGATCGCCTGGCCAAACATCCAGACGTGCATGCAGCTGTTCGACCGCCTCGTCGAGGCATGGCCGGAGCGCACCATCGTCCCGTCTCTCGCCGAACGCTGGGAGATATCGGACGACGGGCTGCGCTACGTGTTCCACCTGCGCGAGGGACTGAAATGGTCCGACGGAACGCCGCTCACCGCGCATGACGTCGAATTCGGGATCAAGCGCGTCCTCGATCCCGCGAGCCCGGGCTCATCGGTGGCGATCTACTTCGCGCTCGAGCAGGGCGAGGAGACGTACCTTGGCCGGAACACCGACTGGGACGCCGTCGGCGTGCGGGCGCTCGACGATCGGACCGTCGAGTTCCGGCTCGTCGCGCCCGCGCCGTACTGGATGAGCGTGATGAACCGTCCGGACTCCGGGCCGCAGCCGCGCCATGCCCTCGGCGGGATTCCCGACGCCCGTGTCGTCAGCGGTGCGTTCGAGGCCGCCGAGCGGAGCGACGACCGGCTCGTTCTCCGGCGCCGCAGCGAGCGGTTCGGAAACGTCGCCGAGGTCGAGCTCTACCGGAGCGCGATCGCGGATGCTCTGCCGGAGTACGACCGCGGCGAGACGGATCTCGTCCTCGTCCGCTACACGCCGAGGCTCGCGGATCTGATGCCAGGCGCCGTGCGGGAGGACGCCGTACTCGGCTCGCCGGCCTGGTCGGCGTACATCCGCTTCGACCACACACACCCGGTCGCAGGAAACCTCGAGCTCCGGCGAGCGCTCGCACACGCCGTCGACCGCGACGCGCTTGCCGCGCTGCTCCCGGCCAACCTCGTCGTCGCCACAGGTGGCGTCGTGCCGCCTGCGCTCCAGGGGCACACGCCCGACATCGCGCTTCGTCACGACCCGGATCTCGCACGCGCCTGCCTCGAGCGCTCCGGTTACGACGGCGAGATCGCGCTCGCGGGGATGATGGTCTGGGACGACATCCTCGCCGCGATAGCCGCGAGCTGGCGCGACGCGTTCGGCGACCGGATCTCGGTGTCGTCGTGGTCGTGGCTCGAGGAAGAGGCCCGCTCCGTCGGGAGCCGCATCGAGACGACGCCGATCCGCGTGACGGGCTGGCTGCCCGGATACGCCGACCCGGAGTACTTCCTCCGGCTGCTCTTCCAGTCGACGAGCCGGACGAACGAGGGCGGCTTTGCGGATCCCCTGTTCGACGAGCTCATCGAGCAGGCGCGGCAGGAGCGGTCGGACCGTGGCCGCCTCGAGCGCTTCCACGAAGCCGACCGCTACGCAGTGGCCGAGCGCGTCGCCGTGATTCCGCTTGTCTACGGGCGAAGCACGGCGTTCGTCCGGCCCGAGGTCGAGGGCTGGTGGGAGTTCGGCAAGAGCTCGGCGAACTTCGCCGACCTCGTTGTCAAGCGCTGAGCCGGACTACCCGAGCTTCGCGGCCATGGCCGTGAGCAGCTTCCACGCGAGATCGGAATTGCTCTCGACCAGTGGCTTGAACTCCCACGTCGTCATGCCGTACGTGAGCATGTCCGTCGTGGCAGTGATGGTCGCGGTGCGGATGGAATCGGTGAGCAGCGCGATCTCGCCGAAGTAGTCGCCGGGCCCGATCGTTCGCTTGGTGTCGCCGTCGACCGTGACCTCGGCGGTGCCCTCGTCGATGACGAAGAACCCGACTCCCGACGAACCCTGCTCGGTGAGCGTGTGACCTGCGCTGAAGCGGCGTTCCTTCATCGCGCTGGCGATGCGCTCGAGATCCTTGTCGTTCAGGCCCGCGAAGAGCGGAACCTTCTTGAGGGTGTCGGCGGCTGCACTCATGGATCGGATTTATACCGGACTTCGGCAGGTGGAGCCGAGAGACGAATCGTCTTGATCGGACGACGACGCACCGCCCCATCTCATAGACGCTCGGGCACATGTCGTTGTCTGGGCCTGAGATTGCAGCGGGGCTTTCGGACCATCCCGAGGACGAGTTGGTGCGGGTTGAGCTCGAAGAGGCTCAAAAAAAGAAGCGGACGGGGTGGTCGCGCTGGGTGATGATCGGCGTCTCGGTCGTGACGATCGGGCTCACGTTCGCGTTTGTGCTGCCGCACATTGCGGACTATCAGCAGGTCTGGCACGTGCTCAAGGGACTTTCCTGGCAGTGGCTCGTCGGCCTTGCCGTCGCCGCCGCGATCAACGTCGCGACCTTCGGACCGCCGTGGATGGCGGCGCTGCCGGGCCTGTCGTATCTGCATTCGAGCCGGCTCACGCTCGCGTCAACCGCCGTCTCGGTCGTCGCGCCGGGCGGCGGCGCGGCTGGGATGGCAGCGTCGTTCGGGATGCTCAAGTCGTGGGGTTTCGAAGGCCGTCCCGTCGGGCTCGCGGTAACGGTGACGAGCATCTGGAATCAGCTCATGATCCTCGGAGTTCCCATCCTCGCCGCCGCGGCGCTGGTCGCACAAGGCGACCGCAACCGCACCATCGAATGGGTGGCGCTGATCTCGCTGGCGCTCTTCTGCGTGATGGTGGCCGCCTTCGCAGTCGGCCTTGCGAACGCACGTTTGACACGCCGCATCGGTGACAAGGCGGCCCGGTTCGCGAGCTGGGCGAAGGGTCTACTGCACAAGGCACCGGTCACGTGGAACGGCGAGGCGTTCGCCCGCTTCCGCGAAGAGTCGATCGTCCTGATCCGCGACCGCTGGTGGTACTTGACGCTGACGACGCTCGCGAACCACCTGTCCGTCTTTCTCCTGCTGATCGTCTCGGTGCGAGCGGTAGGAATCACGCCTACCCAGGTGACCCTCGTCGAGGCGTTCGGAGCCTGGGCGGTCTCACGGGTGATCGGATCGATCGCGCCGACTCCCGGCGGGCTCGGCTTCGTCGAGCTCGGGCTCACGGGAGCGCTCGTCGCCTTCGGCGCACCGAACGCCGAGGCGGTTACCGCAGCGCTCGTCTACCGCGTGCTCATGGACGTACCCACCGTCGGGCTCGGACTACTCGCCGCCGCGACCGTCAAAGTCGGCGCGCGACCCGGCAAGCCCAACGAACAGCCGGCCATCTGATGCAACGACGCGCCCGGACTAACGACCTCGCCCACGTCGGAGCCGGTACATCCTGAGGCGTCCGAAGTCCTTGGCCGCCGGCACGTGACCAACGTAGTCGCAGGCGAAGGGGCTGTTCCGGAGCACCAGCGCAGCGGCGAAGGGTTCGGTCACGAACACGGATCCCGGCGGCGTCACCGGCTCGATCCGGGCGGTACGGCTGACGTGCGAGCCCATGAATCCGGGGGCACCTACGACCGGATTAAGGACAGGGAGCACAGGGCCGAGATGCCCGCCGAGGCGGAGCGCCAGGTGCGCCGGCAGCCCGAGCGCGGCCAGATCGAGAGCTTCCATGGCTTCCTGGAGATCGAGCGCGCAGGCTGCGGCGCTCATCGCATCGGCGAGCACGACGTACACAGCATCGCCCCACGTCTCCCGGTACGAGATCGCGTGCGCGTGGCGATCGAGCACGTCGGCGATCGCGCCGAGGACGTGCTCGGCGAACCACGGGAGCTGCTCGTCGGTCAATCTCGAGAATCCCTTGACGTCGGAGAAGAGCAACGCACGCACGACGCGGCCGGATCCTTGCGCGCCCATCGCCGGCGGCGGATCCGTCGCCGGCGAGGGGCTTTTCGTCGGACGGATCATCTCGGCACGGTGGCCCCGATCGGTCCAGGTGGCGATGTCGACGGCGGCTCCCGCCTCCCCCCGCGCAGGTTGGCCGTCCCAGACCGCGATCTGGCGCACCGACGCGTCGACGTACCGGGCGCGGAGGAGCGCAAGACCCATTGCCAGCTCCGACGCATACCGGAAGAGAACGTCGTCGCCGAGGTACCCATCGGCGGTCGCATAGTCGACGGCGGTCGCCGCAGCGAGGCAGCGATCGAAGCGCGCAACCCAGTCGCCGCCGCCGTCTTCGACAGAAACGCGTACGAACTCGTCACGGGCGAACGGCAACACGACGTGTAACTCCGCCCCGGCCGCGAGCAGCGCCTCGGCGCACAGGATGTCTGCTCCGCTCGCGAGCGAGCCGTAGCCGAATCCGGGTGGATCGCGCTCGATCTCTGCGGCAATCGCGGCTGCCACGGCCCCCTCTGCGTCGGCCGGAAAGCGGCCTGCCTCGGTTCCCACCGGGGCGATGCGATGGCCGCAGAAGTGGACGACGGACGGTCCGGCGATGGCCGAAAGGAGCTCTGTCTCGAGTCCGGTTTCCTCGCAGATGAGCCTGAGTTGCTGTCGAGTCGTCGCGAGGGCGCCGTAATCGCGGTCGGCGAGCCCACCCGCCCGGACGAGCGCGCGGCGGGCGTCGTCAACGCGACCGAGGACGAGCTGAGCTTCGGCCACGGTCGCCTGGACGTAGTACGAGTCCTGAACCTCCGCGGCCACCGCCTCGAGCACCCGTCGAGCCAGCGCGTCGGCCTGCGCCCGCTCACCTGCGAGGAGCAGCAACGTCGCGGCATTGACACCCGGGTAGTAGCCGCCCGTCCGCTCGAAGATCTCCGCGTAGAGGGACGCCGCCCGGCGAGAGTCTTCGCGTTTCCCGACTGCGAGCGCGAGATCCTTGGCGATCCGCGCTTGCAACGCCTGGACGTCCTCCTCCGCGATCGTCGCGAGGCCGTAAGCGTCGAAGCGGCGTTGCGCCTCTTCGGTCGAGCCGGCCCGGGCGAGCGCCAGCACCGCCCGGTGGCGCAGCCAGACGTCGTCCGGATGCTCCTCCAGGCCGCGCTCCGCCAGATCGAACGCGGCGAGGAGCTCCCCTCGCCGCTCCGCGTCGGCTACCGCGTCGACCCAGGACTCTCTCGGCTCCGGAAGGTCGCCACTCATGGCACTTCCTCGTTCACGGCCACTGCGGGCAGAGCTTGCGATACGCACGGCCCGGGACAAACTCCCGCCACTCGGTCAGTGTGAGGTTGCGCCCGGCGACACTGCAGATGCGTGCTCTGATCGCATCGATGCCGCCGCCGAGCGGAAGCGGACGCCAGGTGACGGTTCCACCCGGCCACCGCGTCCCCGATCGGTAACGGCTTGCATAGGCCGTGAGGGAATGGCCGTCGGCGCCGAAGCGAACCGCGCGCCCCAAACCGGCTGCCGCATCGAGCGGCGAGCCGAGCTGAGTCCCGCTCGAGACGTCCCACAGCGTCACCGACTGGCTGCCTGCCCGGACCAAGCTCTTCGAATAAAGCGTCCCGAGGGTGTCCGTCACGGGGTTGTTCCCGAAGGCGTTCCACAGCGCCTCCGACCGGCTGGCTCCCACGGACGCGCTCATCGCAGCGAGCGTCCTCCCGTCGGGACTGAACGAAAGGGCGTCGATCGAGCTGTAGCCACTGGCGGTCCGCGCGACGGCCAAACGGGCGACCGCTTGCCGAGTGCGGACGTCGTAGAGCTTGACGTTTCCCGTGATGTCGCCCACGGCAACCATGTGCCGTCCCGGGGCATAGGCGTAGAGGCACTCCGTGGGGACACCACACCGGTCGCAGCCGACCACCGACACAGTCCGGTTCCGACTGCGCGAGAAGCACGACTGCGACGAGACCGGGATGGTGAGCGCCGGAGCAGTCCTCGAGCCGAGCAGGCTCCGAGCCACGTCGAAGATCGTGACGGTGCCACTCGAGTCGCCTGCCGCGACCAGCCTGCCATCGGGGCTGAACGCGACGCTGGAGGTCACCGCCGCGGGGTCGACGAAGCCTCCCAAGGGAGGGCCGGCGAATCGTCCTGCTGTCGGGTTCCAACGGAGAACGGTGCCCACGAACGTCCCGGCTGCGACATCGCCTCCCCGCGGCGCGAACGCCGCGCTCGTGATCAGCGGCCCACCGCCGGCATACGAGTTGAGCGGACTACCGACAACCCCGCCGCCTGGTCTCCAGACGGTGAGTTGCCTTCCGCCGGTCGCGATCTCCCTTCGGTCGGGACTGATCGCCGCCCCTTCGGCGTTCGGATCGGAGTAGTTTCGACCGTTGACGGTACTCAGAGGACGTCCGCTTGCGATGTCCCAGCGAAAGACGTTGCCAAAACTGTCGGAGGCGATGAGCTGCCTTCCGCCGGCCGCGAACGCGAGCCCTTGGACGGCACAGCTGGGCAGCCTGAGCAACAACGCATGACCGACCGGCTTCGCTGTCGCAAGGTCGAACCGGAGCGCGACGCCGCTGCAATCGTCGGCTGCAAGGTCCTTGCCGTCCGGGCTGAAGGCGAGGCTGTCGGGTCCGTAGTGGTCGAGGAGCGGCCTGCCGACCTGACGTCCGCTCGCGACGCTGAACCGTTCAACGCGGTACGGCAGGGCATGGACGCCCACGGCGAGCGTTCTCCCGCTCGGGCTGAAGGCGATGCTGTCGACGGCGCCCGGAAGATGCAAGAAGCGGACGACGCCCGCGGAATCCTCCAGCCCTTGCACGAGGCTTGCCCGTGCCTGTGCGGTGGGCGAGATCCGGTACGCCTCGAGGGCGAGCAGCAGCCCGCGGTCGAGTTGGCTCGTGTAGTCGGCGTTGGCCTGCCCGGCCAGCGCGCTCGATTGCGCCACGGCGAGCTGCTGCCGTGCCTGGTCACGAGCATCGAGGGCGAGGAGGCCCGCTGCGATCGAGGCGGCGGTCAGCACGACGAGCAAGGCAGCCGCTGAGCGCGCGATCCGCACCGTACGGCGGTGCTGACGTACCTCCTCGCTCGCGAGCTCTTCCTTGGGCCTGCCGTGCAGGGGAGCAGCAATCTCTGCAACGGCGTCGCGAAACGCGGGATGGCTGAGCGAGAGGTCGGTCTCGGTCCGCGCCCAGCGCAGGTCGATCCATCGTGGCTCCTCCGCGAATCTGCCGCGCAGGACGTCGGGCAAAGCGGTCGTCCGTTGCCAGTCGAAGTCGCCGGCGGCAGGGTCCCAGTGCACTTCGCCCTCGGTGAGGGCGATAAGCATTCGCTCGGACGACTTCGCGGTACACCAGTGCTCGACCTCTCGGGCGACCCACGGGGACTGTGCGGCGTCGGGCGAAGCGAGAAGGACGAAGTGCTCCGACGAGTCGAGCGCCTGAACGATGGACGACCAGAGGTGAGGGTTGGCGGACAGCCCGGTCTCGTCGCGGAAGATCCGCAGCGCCCGCACCCGGTACCACGTCTTGGCGAACCGCTGTAGGCCACGCTGGAGCGCCGGCGCAAGCTTGTTGTCGACCGCATGGCTGTAGGAGATGAAGGCGTCGTAGACACCGCTGTCCCGGGGTGCAGGCCGTCCCTCGTTCACACCTCGACACTACGACAGTCCGGCGCGGAGAGTCCGAGAAAGCCGCATCATGCCGGGCCGAGCATCGTCGACGCCCCGCCTTTGGCCCACGGTTGTGCTGGCAGACCCGCGCCGATCCGGGGGGTCTCAAGCGGGTCGTCCCGTACACCAGCATCAGAGCGCGACTGAACTGAGAACGTTCGGTTTCCCACACTAGGCGCGCGCTCCTGCCGCCCTTACCTTCCGCGCAGGCCTTTGACTGTCTCAGGGAAAGGATTGCGAGGGATGCACAAGTTTCGTTCAGCTCATATGAGTAGACGGGTGTGGGGGCTGGCAGCATTCGCAGCGACCGCGGTGCTCGCGCTCGTCGGGGCGGGCCAGGCGTCGGCGTCGAAGCCGAGCGTCACGGTCTGCGCCAGCGGCTGCAACTACACAACGATCCAGGCCGCGGTCGACAGCGCGCCGAACGAGGCCACGATCCAGGTGGCGCACGGCTCGTACAGCGGCTTCAACGTGCCCGGCACGAACGCCGGGCTCACCAGCCTGACCGTGCAGGGCGGGGGCGTCGGTGAGACCGTCGTCAACAGCGTAAGCGGAGGCGGCCCGCTCGTCTCCATCGCCTCGGGCGAATCGGTGACGATCATCGGCTTCACGATCACGGACGGCACCAACGGCGGCGTCTTGAACGACGGCACGCTGGCGCTGAACAACGGCGCGGTCAACGGCAACACCTCGCCCGCCTTCGTCGCCGCGATCAACAACGGCGGGACGGTGACGCTCAACAACAGCACGGTCAACGGCAATACCGGGTCCGGCCCGAGTGCCGGCATCAACAACCACTACAACGGTCCCAACCCTGACTGCAGCGCGGGGGCTACCGCGACGCTGAACAACAGCACGGTCAACGGCAACCATGCCGGCTTCGCCGCCGCGATTCTCAACGACTGCGGAAGCACTGTGACGGTGAACAACAGCACCATCAGCGGCAACTCCGCGTTCGGCTTCCACGGCGGCGCCATCTCCAACGAGGGTGGCACGATCACGCTGAACAACAGCACCCTCAACCACAACACCAATTCGTCCGGCCAAGACGGCGGCGCCGCGTGGAACGGCGGCACGCTCACCCTGAACAACAGTACCGTCAGCGGCAACGCAGCGACCAACGGTGGGATCGGCGGCGGCATCTCCAACCCGTGCGGAACGCTGGTGCTCGACAACTCCACGATCACTGGCAACAGCGCGTCCCGCAACGGCGGCGGAATCGCCAACGGCGGGCCTTTCTCCTGCGGGGCCTCCCTGACGGTGAGCAACAGCGACATCACCCAGAACACCGCCGGCGGCAACGGCGGTGGCATCTATAGCGGCGGCGCGCTGACGCTGAACTACACCACGGTCAGCGGCAACACCGCCTTGTCCGGAGGCGGGATCTACAACGACGGCGGCTTGCTGGCGCTGACGAAGAGCACGGTCAAGGGCAATCACCCTGACGACTGCGCGCCTGCGGCCTGTTGAGCCGGACCGGCGGCGAGGGTGGGAGCGGACGTGGCTCCCACCCTCGCCCACACTCCTAGGGAAGGCCGATGAAGGGGGAGGACTTGAAGTTCCGATCCGTTTGCACTCAAGCCGATTCCGGGCGGCTCGCGCCGTCCGCGCGCCGGTCCTCGCGCCGGTCCACTTTCGCGAGCTTGGACGAGTCCCCGCGCGCGGGGAGGGCGTACTCGACCGCTTCGTCGAGTGTCATCGCCCGGCCCTCATCGAGCAGCCGATCCAGTTCCTCGGCCACGAGCCACTCCTCGAGGGTCGCCAGAACGCGCTCACGCCGCGCCTGGTCGTATGGGTCGCGCTCGACTCCGGCCTCTTCCATCTGCGCGTCGGAGGCGCCGACCAATCGTGCGCTCTTGGAGGGATCGTCGTTCGAGATTGCCGTCGCGGCACCGACGAGCGCGGCGGCGCAATTCTCGAACCAGCGGAGTTCGCGCGCAGCGAGGAGCGCGTCGCGGAGCAGTGTTTCCGCCGATTCGCCTTCCCTCAGCGCGTGGAAGGCGAGCTCGATCTGCGCTATGACAGCGGTCGAGGAGTCACCGCTCTTCTGGGCTAGTCCGAGTGCCTCGTGCGCGAGGTCCGCCGCGCGTGCGTAGTCCCCCTCGGCGGCGACGAGCTGGGACAACTGGCCGAGCATACGCGCTTCTGAGGCGGGGTCTTGGTCGCGGGCCTGGACGATGAGTTCCTCGTATAGAGGGATCGCCGCAACGGTGTCGCCCGAGGCCTTCACGACTGCGGCGACCACTTCGAGGGCCTTATAGACGTCCCGAGGATCGCCGATCTCCCGGCGGAGCAGCAAAGCCTCCTCGGCGTTCGAGCGTGCCGCACGTAAGTCTCCGTCCCACATCTCGAGGACGGCCAGTCCCCGGTGGAGCCCGGCACGGACGGTCGACGGGAGCCCGACACTGTTCTCGACGGCGTGCTCGAGTCGCTGCCGACCCTCTCCTATCGGCCCATGGTGCGTCCAGAACGCCCAAAAACGCAGCGCGATCTCCGCCTCCGCTTCAGTCAGCCGTGCTTCGCTTGCAAAATCGAGGGCGGCGCGGACGTTGTCCTCTTCGCCCGTCACCTCCTTCAACCACCGTTCCAACTCGGCCCGTGACGCGGTGAGAGAGAGACGACCGGCGAGCGACACGACCCAGTCGAGGTGACAGCGGCGGAGCGCCACGTCCTCTCCCGACTCGGCAAGACGCTCCTCGGCATAGCCGCGGATCGTCTCGAGCATCCAGATGCGGCCGTCGACTTGTCGGATGAGGCTCTTCTCGGCGAGCGACTGCAAGAGATCAACGTCCGCGTCGGCCACTTCCTCGGAAGCTTCGAACGTGCAGCCGCCGGCGAATACGGCTAGGCGCCGGAATAGCGCGGCTTCGTCGTCGGTGAGCAGGTCGTACGACCACTCCACCGTCGCGCGCAGCGTCTGCTGCCGCGGGTCGGCGTCGCGTCCACCCTTGAGCAGGTCGAGCCGTTCGCCGAGACGCTCGAGGATCTGTTCGGGTGTAAGCACGCGCGTCCGTGCGGCCGCGAGTTCAATTGCGAGCGGAAGCCCGTCGAGCCGTGCGCAGAGCTCTCCGATCGCAGGACTCGGGCCGCACTGCGCCCGCTCGCAGAAGAGCGCGTCCGCCTCATCTCCCGCGAGGGCAGGCAAGGAGACCTCGACTTCGCCCTCGACGCGCAGCAGCTCGCGACTGGTCACGAGCAGGGTCAGGTGCTCGCACGCGGCGAGGAGCTTGGACAGCTCGGGTGCCGCCTCGACGACCTGCTCCAGGTTGTCGAGGACCAGCAAGATGTGCCGAGCCCCGATGTGCGCGGCAAGATCGCCCTTCGCCCCGGCCGCGTGGGCCAGCGACTCCACGACGAGGGTTGAATCGCGAAGGGGAGCGAGCGGCACCCAGAAGACGCCGTTCGGAAAGCGCTCGAGCTGGCGGGAGGCAAGCTCGATCGCGAAGCGCGTCTTGCCGACGCCGCCCGGGCCGGTGACGGTCAAGAGTCGGGCTTCCTCGAGCAGTCGCTCCGCGTGCTCCAGCTCCTCCTCGCGGCCGAGGAAGGAGCTGGCGGGGAGCGGCAGGTTCGTGCTGTTCAGGCTGCGAACCGGTGGGAAGTCACCCTCTCCGAGCTGGTACAGCCAGACCGGATCGGGAATGTCCTTCAGCCGGTGCTCTCCGAGGTCGACGAGCTCGGAGTCGACGAGCTCACGGGTCGAGCGCGTCACCAGCACCTGTCCACCGTTGCCGGCCGCCATCACGCGCGCGGCCAGGTGCACGTCCATCCCCAAGTACTTGGGCGGGTCGAGCCCGGGCTCGCCGGTGTGCATCCCGACCCGAATCCGGACCGGGCCGGCCTCGAGCTCGTGCATCGCCTCCGAAACTGCGTTGATCGCGCTCGTGGCGGAGGCGAAGGCGTAGAAGAACGCGTCCCCTTCGTTGTCGACCTCGTAGCCGGCATGGCGCGCGAACGCGTCGCGCACGACCCGATGGTGATGGTCGCGCACCTCTCGATAGCGCTGTTCGCCCAACTCCTGCAGCAGGCGCGTCGAGCCTTCGATATCGGTGAAGACGAGGGTGACCGTCCCTGAGGGCTGCTCAATCATCCGCGCACGCGCAACTATCGCAGCCTCCGCGATGGGAGCGGCGGCGCTCGCGCGCGTGTTCGAGGTGCGTTAGGGTCCCCCGGACCAACGAAGGAGGCCGGCAGGTGATACACACAAAGGTCGTTGCCCGGAAAGGCAGAAGGCGTCTCCGCTCCCGGTCCGTCGGGGCGATTGTCGTGGTCGCAGCGACAGCGGCCGCGATCGTGGTCACTCTCGCCGGAGGCGCGACGGCCGCGACCAAACACGGTACGACCGTCACGCATCACAGCAAGTCGACCGCGCGCCTAGAGAACAACCCCAAGCCGGGTACAAGGGACGTCGGCTTCACGGGTTGAGCGGCGCCGGAGGATGAGGAGCGGTGCGAGGCGCACGAACCGGCACCGGCTCATACTCCTGCCTTTGCTGGCTCTGCTCGCCGCAACGTGGACGGGGCCGACGTCGGCCGACATCGCTGTCGCGTCGCGTGGCGTAAAGCCAACCCAGCAGGTGGTGGCCCTGCTCAGCGCACACGAGGCGTTCGCGAGGCCTTCCGGAAAGTCAGCGCCGCTCGCTCGAGTACAGCCGCGGCGACCGCTCACGAGCGAGCGAACCGTCTTGCCCGTTCTTGGTTCGAGAGTCGGGTGGCTCCATGTCAGGCTTCCCGGCCGTCCGAACAGCCACACGGGGTGGATCAGAGGCGGGGCGACCACTCTTCGCACGACACCGTGGCACATCGTTGTCCAGACGTCCAGACGACGCGTGACCGTCTACCGGCTAGGACGCGCGATCCGGGTCTTCAAGGCGATCGTGGGCAAGCCGTCTACGCCGACCCCGCTCGGCGAATTCTTCGTCGAAGAGTCGGTCAAGTTGCGACCGTGGGACGTCGGAGGGCCGTTCGCACTCGCCTTGAGCGCGCACTCCAACGTCCTCCAGGAATACAAGGGCGGCCCCGGCCAGATCGCCCTGCACGGGCTCGACAACATCGGAGGCGTTCTCGGCACTGCGGTCTCCCACGGCTGCGTCCGCCTCGCCGACAGCGCGATGCGCTGGCTCGTCGCCGGCCGCATCGGTCCTGGTGTGCCGGTGACCATCATCCGCTGAGTAAGGAGCGGAGGGGAACCCTCGTCGGACCCAGCAGGGCGGCGTTCGCGAGCACTTCGCCAGCGGGAGCACCGGGGCACGCGCCGGAGCCGAGTCCTCGACTCGGCCCTGGCTAGGTAGAGCGGAGGGGAGAGGATTTGAACCTCCGATCCGCTTGCACGGATAACGGTTTTCGAGGCTTGTGCAAAGTAGGGCGCAAAGCGAGTGTTCAAGCCAGTTCCGGGGGGAACGCATAGGCCGCGCGCCGGTCCTCGCGCCAGTCTCGCAAGCACGCCTACGGCCGCTACTGAGCGCCACCGGGCGGAATGGCTGGGCGCGCGTGGACTGGCGCCAAGTATCTGTCGCCCCACTCCCTGTAGCCGTCCAAGAGACGACGGATCTCGACGACTGCAAGATCGACGCGCTGAATCCGGTTACGCAAGTCAGCCACGACTGCCGTCGGAGGAGTGTCGCGCGCCAGCCGAACCGCTCGGAGATCCGATAGCGCCCCCTGGATCTCACCGAGCATTCCGCCGCGCAGACTGATCACGTGGGACCAAACCTCCTGCTGATCGTCGTGCCCTCGCGCCCGGAGCCTGTCGTACGCATCGTGCAGCCCGCGACAAACGTGCGCCGGGGACGCGAGCCAATAGAGTTCGCCACTCCCGAGGAAGTCGGCCAGCTCTCGATAGAACTCGGTGGGGTCGTCGAGGCGATCGATGAGTTCGTCGACCTCCCGTGCGAGGCAGATCTGAACCTCGGCAAGCGCCGTCTCGAAATCGCGGAGCCCTCTGAGGATGAATCGATTATCCCGGGAGTGCTCGGCTTTGGATGACAGTGCCCGCTCGCGCACGTACGCCAGCAGTTCGCGGACGACGTCGTCGATCACAAACACGCTCGTAAGTCTCCACGACCTCGCGTGCTGCCGTCCACTCCCGCCGCTCCACCGCGGGGAGCGCTGGGCAGCCGACGGCCCGGGCGGTAGGCCCGCTTGCTCTATTCGTGAGGCTCGAAACGCGGCGGGGCGAGCCGCTGCAATTCGGCGTCGTAGTCGCGGTAGCCACCGTCGATGAAGAGACCCTCGATCCGCTCGCGGACCGCGGCCGTGCGAGCCTCGGGCGTCGCGATCTCGTCGTACGAGGCCGGGTACCAGTCGATCGCGTGGGGGTCGCTCGCCCCGCTGATGCGAGGTCCCGCGTACCGATCGAATCTGACGTAACGGCTGAAGAGGTCGCCGTGCGGCATCAGCAGGCACCCGACGGAGAGGATGTCGACGGCGCCGCCGATCGCGGGCAAGACGGCTGGTGCGATCTCGTCGAGCACGGCAGTGAGCGGCACATAGACGAGGGCGAAAAGATCGTCGAGGCTGAGCGGGATCGGCTCCATCACGTCAGGCTGAAGCTCGTACGTCGGCCTGATCGCTACGTCCACCGTCAGGATCAGCTGCCCAAGCGGGACGACCGTCGGTTGGTATCTGAGATTGACTGCTGCACGGGCCTCGGCGGAGAATCCCTCGATTGCCGCCATTCGCGCCAGCGGCCGAGCTGCGGTGAGAACCCACGTCCTCGTTGGTTCGACCAACTCCCAGCGATGCTCCGGCCGCGGTCGACGACCGTACATCGTGAGCTCCTGCAGAAGGCTCTCGACCTGCGATCCACCTAACGCATTCACGAACATCGTCTGCTTGTCCGGCCGCAACGTCGGCTCGGGATCGGTCGGAACGCGGGCCGCGATTGCGACCCTGCTCGACAGCGCGTGATCGCCGCTCTGGATGTAAGGACTAAAGGTGTACGGCAGTATCCGGCCCCGCAACAGTGATTGCTGGAGGCGCGTCGATCGAACGGGCGCGCTGATGGCCTCCGGTCCTCGCACGCGCCGTTCGAGCTGATCAGCGACCGCTTGGACGCCCTCGCTGCTTTGCGGCGCGAACTTGTTCGCCAGGATGGGCGAGTAGGCGGCGACATCGTCGTATCCGACATCGAGCCAGATCGGCAGGACGACGACCCCGCCGCCCCCGCTGATTTCGCGGTTGGCGAGGGCGTCGAGCTCGGTGCGCGGCCACCTCTTTGCGAAGAAAGCTCGGCTGAGGATGACAACGGCGAACCGCGATCGACGCAGACCGTCGTCGATCGAGCCGACCAGGCTGTCACCGACCTGTAGCTCTGCCTCGTCGAACCAAACGCGCAAATCGCGCTCGACCAGTACGTTGACGAGGTCGCGGACGAAGCCCTCCTTATCGTCCGAGGCGTGCGAGATGAAGAGGTCGTAGTCGAAATCAGCCATCCGCCGACCCTCGGACCAAGCGCGTCAGCCTAGAGATCCCCGTGGCCGTAGCGCGCGTATGCGGTCTGTCGCGTGATCTGCAGCGGCGCAGCGATCTCGTCCCAGGTCATCCCCGTCACCCGCCCCATGCGGGCGAGGTAGGTGATGTAGTGCTCAACGTTCGCCATCACCGAGAGCCCTGCCCCGAGGCGGTCGACGAGTGGGAGCTCGTCGTTGTGCATCGCTCTGAGGTTGACAACGAGGTTAGGACTGAGAGCTACATCGCTGAAGTCTTTTGAAGTCACGGACGAGAGCGTACCTGGCGAATGTAAGACAGTCAAACTGTCAAACAATTTGACGTACCGTTTTCGGAGCATGGCAGTACGGCACCGCTTGATGCCCTCGCCCTACCCTTCGCTCCCCCATGGCGAGTTTGTTCGACGATCGCGAGCGTGACCTGCGAAGGGCGACGCGTCAGACCGACGACTTCACCTTTCTGAACCGGGCCGCCGGATCAGGGTGGGCCGCGGTTCGCGATGAGCACGAAAGGTGGTTCGCCGCCTACTGCGAGGACGCTCCGCCGGACAAGGCGAAAGATCTCCGCGCTCGCTTCCGGAGCTCCCATCCCAGACAACACCTGGGCGCGTGGTGGGAGCTGTACACGCACCGGCTGCTCCGAGCGCTCTGCCCCGGTCGGCGCGTTGAGGTCGAACCATCGCTGGACGAGGTTCGGACGCGTCCAGATTTCGTCCTCCTCACGTCGGACGGCACGAACGTCGAGCTCGTCGTCGAGTCGACCTCGACCGTATCGGGCATCGTCACCGAGGAGGATCGAGAATCCGCGCTTGTCGCGTTCGTGCTCGACACGATCGACGAAATCCGGTGCCCGGAGTTTCAGATTCACCTCGACATCAACCGAATCGGCACCGATCAGCCAAAGAAGAGGCAGATCCAAGCGCCAATCGAGCGCTGGCTCAGTGAGCTCGATTACAAGGAGGAGCTCGCGAAGCGGGACGAACAGCCACTCTGGCGTCGAGGAAGCAAGCGGATCGCCTTCCGCGGCTGGGAGATCGAGGTTCAGCCGATCCCGATGCGCACGCCGATCGAGGAGAAGCGCCTGATCGGAATCGGTCCAAGCGTCGCGGGCTACGTCGCCGACAGCGGTCGCATCAAGGAGAAGGTGCAGGAAAAGGGTGGCCGCTACGGCCCACTGTCAGCGCCTTTCGTCGTCGCACTCGCCCCAACCTCACCGATCCTCCATGAACACGACGTCGTCGCAGGCTTGCTCGGCACTACGGTCCAACAGTTCGACCCGGATGATCCAGAGGGAGGCGACCTCCACCTTGTGAAGGACGGCGCTTGGTCGGACGGGGCTGAGGACGTCTCCGCCGTCCTCACAGGAGCAGGCATTGCTCCGTGGGCCGTAGCGAAGTACTCCCCCACTCTTTGGCTGAACCCGGACGCCCCGTACCCTCTCGGCGAGTGCTCTCATCAACTCCAGCGGATCGAACTTACCGAGCTCGGAGAGACGACCTTCCATCAGCCCACCGTCCCGATCGCGGACCTTCTGGGACTCGACGCGGGTTGGCCCGGCGATCTCGGATAGCGAACGGTCAGAGCGCGTGCGATGCCGACGGCAGCTCGGATAGCGAGCAGTCCGAGCTTTGCTCGGCGAGCACAAGGGTCCGGGGCGCGGGCCGGTCGCGCCCGACAAACGCCCGGTTAGTCGCCTGCCGCCAAACCAGCCCGCGCAGCTTCCCGGAATGCTACTTCGGCGTCCCGCCATGAGCGGGCGTAGTCGTCACCGCCGCCCCGGGCGTACCCCATCGCAGCCACAGCAAGTTGAGTCGCAGCGTCTCGCTCGCGTCCCGATGCGATCAAGCCGATCTCGATCGACCTCCGTTGGAGAACCGCTTCGGCCGCGTCGAGATACTCCGCGTGCATCTCGTCCACCGATGGATCAGCGTGGTTGTGATGGAACCTCCATTGCTGTCCAGCCTCGACGACCGACCGCGCCTCGTAGATCAGGGCGACGAAGAGATCGCGGCGCTCGTCTAGCCACCGTTCCTTCGCTGCGCGGCGATACCGAAGTTGCTCGGTTGCCATCCCCCCAAGAAGACCAAGCGTGGTGCCGCCTAGGGCTGCAACGACTGTCGCCCACGCACTCACGCGAAGACAATATCCGCGTGTCTTCGTGCCCAGATCACAGGACGTCGCGGCGTGCTGCCACGGTCAATAGCAGGGCCTAAACTCCAAGGCATGACGTTTCCGTTCCATGTGACCGTCTACGGCCGTCCCGACCTGAGCGGCGACCTGCGTCTCGACCAGAGCTACGGCGAGGGCGATCGCCTCCGGCTGGAGGGCGTGCTCGTAGAGGTCGTGCTTCGTGATGACGCAGGCATCGACCAGCGCCCGCATCCAGTCCTGAACTGCAAAGTCATCGACGAGCCTGGCGCCTAGCGCCTCTCACGGACCGGCCCGCGCTCGCGACGAGTACCGAGCGCTCAGGCGCCGAACTCGCGAAGCGCACGAGTCGCGCCCTCGCGATCGACGAAGCGATACCAGGTCTTTCCGTCCGCGCTCGGGTCTTGAGAGTGAAAGAGAACGCCCGCGTCAAGGAGCGGCTTCAGCGAGCGCGGCCGGGGATCGAACCCCTGGAGAATCCAACGACCCGCGAACTCCTCCGAGGGGTAGTCGAGGCAGGCGCGGATCACCGGGACCCATCGTGGGTCTCGGCTCACAACCTCCTTGACAGCGGCGTAGCCACTCATGTCAGGATCGTAGCCGCGCACGTGACGGCTCGACGACGCCCGCCGATGTGATCGATACCACCTTCGATTTCAGATCCGACACGCCGGGGTACGGGCGGCCACGAGTAGACCCGGACGCCTCCAGTCCGACGCTCCGGAAGTACCACCAGCTCCTGTGGAGCAAGCCGCTGCCGAGCGGAGCGCCGTTCACTCTCGGCGCCACCACACGCGGCGTGTATCTCCACCACCGCTCCGAGCTCGGCGAGTTCCGGCTGTCGAGCGATGCGGTCGTCGCCACCCTCCGGAAGAAGCTGAAGCGCCTCATCGAGATCCCAGACGATGAGGCGGAGGAATTCAACCGCGTCGGCTACACGATCGGCGGGATGATGGTCTGGCCGAGCAACAGGGTCGGCGGCGGAATGACGATCAACGGCGCGCGCGGCTTCGACCGGAGCATCGCCGACCGGTTCGACCTGACGCTGGAGTGCATCCGCCGGTACTACGTCGGCGAACCCGGCCAAACCGGCCTGCTCAGCCGAACACTCGCCAGGTACCCGGAGTTCTTCGCGCTTTTCGGCGACTTCGAGGGATTCGTCGACTTCTTCTTCCTTCAAGACCTGGTGCATGGGGCCACGTCTAGTGTCCGGTTCTTCATCGCCTTCGAAGACTTCACCCAATCCCCGCTGCCAGTAACCGTCGATGCGTACCGCGGGTACCGCGAGCGCGCGATCGCCTTCGTCGCGGCGCGAAATCGGCGGATCGCCGCGTACGCGACCGCGCTTTCCGCCGGGTCAAGCTAGACCCGAGGGCTAGCGGTACCCCTGGGCACCGCCGTAGTCCTCGGCGACGTAGCGAGGCACAGCCATCGACCACGCTTCCTCGACAAGCTCTCGCATCTCGTCGGCGTCGATCGCGTCCAGGCGGACGTGGATCCAGTTGAACCGCATGTCGCCCTGACTCGGGAGCTGGAACTTGTGCGGCTCCGCCTCGACAGAGTCCTGCCGCAGTTCCTTCGGGAACGCGCACCCCATCCGCTCGCCCTCCTTCGATAGCGCGAGCCACACGATGCTGCCGACGCGGAACTTGATCTGACCGCGGACGAGAACCTCGTAGCTGCGGGGAAGCGTCTGGGCTAGCGCGCGGATCTCGTCGGTCGTGACCACGCTCTACGGAACAAACGCAGGGTCTGCCTGGGTACTCGTGAACGTCGACCCACACATGGCGACGATCCTAGTTCTCGCGGCCTAGCCGCCTGTGCCGGGCTGAGACACGAGAGTCGGTCGAACCCGGCGCAACAGTCGCCGGAGGAGCTCGATTGCGTCCCGATCTCCCGCGCAGAGCGCCGACAACGCGGCGAGCGCGAGCTGGGAGTCGGCGAGTGTCAGGAGCGGCGTCTCAAGCTCAAGACGCCCGTGCCAGCGCACCGCCGCTGAAGGAAGCCTCTCCGGCTTCTGCTCGGCGAGCAGGTCCAGGTAGGCGAGGGCGTCGGATAGCGAAACCGTCCCGAGCTCGCGCAGCGAGACCTCCGCGGACCAGAGGTTGCGGGTCTGGATCGCGCGGTTGAACCTGCCGTGTGCCGAGCCCTGGGATGTCATCGCCGAAAGGGGGCCGACAATTCGCAGTCTACGACACGCGTCTGTGTGCTGGTTACGTCCGGAGGCAGGCGTAGCTTGGGAGGGGACGCGGTTCGTCGGGTCGCATGACCCGAGGCTCTGCGCCACCAACCGACAGTGGTAGCGCTTCGCCGACCTGAGGATCTCGGCCCTCCTCTGGAGGACGGCTTACCCGTGCGTTCGGTCGGCGAGCACCAAGCGCAGAAGGGGTACTACCTCACGCGCTACACCGACTCGGCTGCGACGGCGACGAAGGACAAGTTCCGCGGCGCGCGCACGTACATCGAGCCCTTCGCGTCGTCGGGGATCTGCGTTGGCCGGGAGTCGGGTACCCCGTCGTGGGGGTCGGCGCTCGTAGCCCTCCAGATCGACAGCCCGTTTGACCTCTACGTGCTCAACGACATCGACCGCAGCGCGACGGCCGCCCTCGCGCAACGCGCGGAGCGGCTCCGGGTCCCCGGTGCCGTCCTCTTGGAGCTCGACCTGACGTCGCGCGAGGACTACGGCCGCGCGGGAGAGATCGGCGCGCTCGCGACGCTCGGCCCCAAGATCGTGATCACGACCGGCGACGCCAACGCGCTCCCGGCGTTCGTCAAGGCGCTCCAGCCCAAGAAGGCGTGGCGTTACTCGCTCGCGCTCGTCGACCCGAGCTCCGCGATGTTCTGGTGGGAGTCCCTCGGGATGCTGGCCTACGGCGAGAGAGCAATGGACGTCATCTCCCTCTTCCCGGACTCCATCGACCTCGCCCGGGGCATGACCTACTACCTCAACGACCCGGTCGCTGGCGCGAAGATCGACAGGTACTTCGGGCACGAGGAGTGGCGGGACATCGTCCGTGCAAGCCCGAGGCATTGCGAGCACGCCCTCCTCAGGTTCTACGAGGAGCAGATCGCCGGGCTGCTTGGGATGCAGATCGGGAGGCCTCGGGGCGTCGGCCCGACGCGTCGCCAACTGCTCTACCACTTGATCTTTGCGAGCAAGAGCCAGTTCGGGGTCGACCTCTGGGAGAAGGTCAACCGACTCGACTGGGACGGCCAGGACGAGCTTTACCTCGGCCCGCTGATTTAGGCGACGACCAGCTCCGGGAGCTCCGACCACTCTCGGCCGCCGAGCTCGCGACCGCCGACCTTCGACGTCCTCCCGCCCCATTGCTTGAAGAAGAAGGCGACACCCGCGTCAATGCACCGGTCTCGCAGAGCAAGAACCCACTCCTCGGCCATCGGACGGTGGCGCGGGCCGGACTCTCCGCCCGCGATCAGCCAGTCAATACCGTCGAGGCTCAGCCTGTCTAGCGGGCCGAGCAAGGGCTCGGCGCTGATGAACCGCACCTGCGCTGGCACCTCACGCAGATAGTCGGCGCGAGGCACCCACCGGTTGTTCTCGACCGAGACGCCCATCCAGACGTTCTCCGGCCAATCGAGGATCGACGCCACCTCGGCCAGCCGCTCCGCGCGCTTCGTCAAGACCTGAAACGTGTGCCAGCGCGCCTCCGCCATGACAGCGAACACATCCTCGATGAACGAGAGCGGCACGAGCTCGTGGAAGAGGTCGCTCATCGAATTCACGAAGATCATCCGCGGCCGCCGCCAGCGCAGTGGCTGGTCGAGGCGTTCAGGACGCAGCCTGACGTTCTTGCCCGCGTTCGCGGGTGTCCACGGCTGGGCCGTCCAGCGAAACCGATGACTAAGCGTCTCTGCGTAGCAGTGCGCACAGCCCGGACTCACCTTCGAACAGCCCGTGACTGGGTTCCACGTCGCCTCCGTCCACTCGATCCCGCTCTTAGCAACCGCCATCGCCTTCACCGTATCCGTCTCGTCGGGACACGTCCGAAACAGCCTCTAGCGCCGCGTTCGGCGCGCCCGTAGCGTTCCCTCCGGGCCGGGTCGCGTCAGCGCCCGGGCGTTCGGATCGCCGCCCGGCCTTGTTCCGTCCTGCTCGGGGGGCTCGACGGACGCGCGAGCGTCAACGGGTCCGACATGAATCTGGGGCGGGGTGACCCGATCGTGTCCAAGAGCCGGTCGGCTGGAACGACCGACGGTGTCGCAGTACGCTCAACGAGTGAGGCGGCTCGCAGCACAGACGCGCGACGACACGTACGGGTCGAATCGCGACTACCAACACATCGTCCCGGCTGGGTCGGTGGTGGTGACCGTGCCGCCGACCGGCGACCTCACCTTCGCCGCGCCGGTGTACGAGGGCACGTCGCCGTACATCGCGGCCGGAGGGTTCCTCACGGCCGAGACACCACTCCAGGTGACGATCCGGCTCTCGACCGAGGACGCCGAGGCGAGTGAGAAGCGCGACGTCGAGGATCACTGGTCGCGCTTCGGGCTTGCAGTCGACGATGCCGAGGCGACGGTCGCTCGGCTCGTTATCACGGCGCCAGCCGGAGCCAGGATCGGCGTGTGGGGACTCGCGCTCGGCACCGTGACCTTCCCACCCGGGATCACTGGCCCCGGGGAGCTCTCGGCGCTGACCAAGCAGCATCTAGTGCCGGAGACGTTCTACCTTGACCACGAGGGCGCGGCGGTAGAACCCGCGAAGGTGGCCAAGATCGAACCCGGACCGCAGATCTCACTGAAGAAGTGCGCCTATTGCCAGCGCTACCTGCCGCTTGATCCCGACCGGCTCGGCGTCCTCTCGTTTCACAAGCACAACGCAAAGCGCACCAACCACCAGAACGAGTGCCGCTCCTGCAAGACCTGGCGAATCAACAAAGTCCTGAACCCGCTTCGGACGCCTGATCAGCTGCACGAGTCCTCGGCGATCACGCGCGAGCGAAAGCTCCTGCTGCGCGAGCCGGAGATCCTGGAGGAGATCAAGGAGCGCACGGGGGCCGGACTCAAGAGCTTGGTGTGGGAGCGCTTCGGGCGGAAGTGCTTCAACTGCGGGCGCGAGCTCGAACTCACCGAGGTTCAGCTCGACCACACGAGGCCGCTCGCGTACCTCTGGCCGATCGACGAGTACGCGACCTGCCTGTGTGCCGACTGCAACAACGCGAAGAAGGAGAAGTTCCCGGTCGACTTCTACAGCGCGGAGAAGCGGGACGAGCTCGCCGCCATCACGGGGATCGCGCGCGCCGAGCTCGACAAGAAGGAGGTCAACCCGAAGGAGCTCGCACGTCTGCTCGCGAACCTCGCGCAGTTCGCCGTCGAGTGGGACGCCCGAACCTTTGCGGCGACGGCGAGGAAGATCCGCGAGCTCCGACCTGACCTTGACCTCTTCGCGCTCCTCCGCGCCGCGGACGCAGCCGCGTCCGAGCACGTCACGCAAGAGTTGCTCCGGCGCCCGCTTCCCGTCGGTCTGGAGTAGCTACCGGAAGAAGAGGAGGTGGTGTGCGGTGGTCCTGCCCTTGTCCCGGATGCCGTGCCGCTCAATGTCGGTCACCGGCTCCACGACCTCGCCGACGAGATCGAACTCCTCGCCCCCGAGCACCCGAAGGTCGCCGACGAGGTCGCCCCGACCGCCGGAGCCCAGGTGCAGGACGAGGAGGCCGCCCGGCTTCAGCAGAGCGCGCATCGCTTCGAAGAAGTCGACGTAGCACGCTCGCGACGAGGCCTGCTGGCGCTCCAGGAAAGAGGCGCTCGTGTTGTGGAAGTCGTCGGCTCCCCAGCCGGTGAACCAGAGCCGCATCCAGTTCGGCCTGTCGAACCGCATCCCGAGGAACGGCGGCGACGTGATCACCGAGTCGAAGGCTCGACCGAAGAGAGCGGGGAGGTCGCGGAAGTCGCCGTTGAGGCCCGTGCCGGGGACGAAGCCCTGCGGCGGTCCGGCCGGAGAGAGGACGCGCTCGATTCGGCGGCGGACGTGATCCGTCACCCGCTTGTAGACGAAGTCGCCCCGGGGGCTGTACGGCGTCAGCGGATGCGACGTGCGCGAAAGCGCGTACGGCCGGTTGCCGTGAAGCACGTGAAGGAGAGAAGCCCAAACGAGCCGGGTGGCAGGATCATCGCGGTCACGTCGCGCGAAGACACCACGCGCTGCGAGGATCTCGTCCAAGGTGTTGGGGTGGAAGTAGTCCGCGACCCGGGCGTTTAGTCCGAACTCCGCGGCCGCGCGATCCGGGGCGCCGACCGCGTCGATCTCTCCTGCCAACCACTCGACCGCGCTGAGTGCCTCTTCCAGCGTCGGCGGGTTCAGCTTCGCTGACGCGACGAGGGCGGGGAACGGGCTTTTGTCGTTCGAGATGCCCGTCCGCCCTTGGAGCGCCGCCTCGAAGGCGACGGTGCCGACGCCTCCAAGCGGGTCGAGCACGGCGTCGCCGGGGGAGGTGAACTCGCGAACGAGCCAGTGGGCGAGCGAGGGCCGCAGCTTACCGTGGTACGAGCAGAGGGAGTGCAGCGGGTCACCCCAGGACTTGCTGTTATACGGAGGCTGGCGATGCGGGAAGTCGCGCTGAAACGCCGCGATCCGTGGGTCGCCGACCGCTTTCTTGTGAACGGACGCAGTCCTGCGGCGGAAGACGAGCTCGACTTGTACGAGCGGCGACTTGTCGCGCGACACGCGTCGCGCGAGCGTGCTCCGCGTCTCCAGGACGAAGCCAGCGTCCGCGGCGACCCGAACCAGGAGTTCGTCGGCTGGGACGTGGACACCGTAGAAACGCGAATCGCCGATGTCGAGCACGAAACGACCATCGGATCGCAAGGCCTTCCCCACGCCCGCGAACATCGCGCTCATGTCCGAGAAGTAGAGCCGAACGAGCTGCGGAATTCGCCTGTCCGGCGAGCACTCGTCCAGCTTGGAAGCCACCGCCTCGACCTCCTCGAAGCGATTCTCGACGACACGGTCGGCCGAGACGTTGTTGATACCCGCGGCGATCGACGCTCTCCGGAACCACCCGAGGTCGTCTTCGGAGTTGATGAGATCGAGGAACCAGAGTTCGAGCTTCGTGTTCCGGAAGTAGTTCGTCCCGTTCACGTACGGAGGCGAAGTCAGTGCGAGCGCCGCGGTGCCGTGCACCGCCGCGGGCAACTCTCGGCAATCCTCCGACACGAGGCGGGTCGCCGCTGCGAGCCGAGGAGCCGCGCCGAGATCGGCGACCATCTGGTCCACGACGCCGCGCACGAGCCCTGCCACGTCTACGACGCGGGTCTTGTACTCGTTGCTCCGGCGGTACCGGAGGTCGGCTCTCCTGGTCATGTTCGAGGAGTGGACGACGTTGGCCGCACATGCCAAGAGCAGCAGGCGGTGGACGTCGGGCACGTCGGCCGCGGTCTCTCCGGCGAGCGCCTTCGCCGCGAGCAAGCGCCGTAGGTGAACCTCTTCGAAGAACTCGCGACCGCGGAAGGCCGCCTCGTAGTGGTCGAGTGAGACAGTCGCTCCGACCTCGTCGAGCTGCTCGGACGTGAGCTGCTCGCGGTAGCGCCCGACGAGGTATGCGAATGTGTCTTTGTTCTTCTGCGCCCAGGCGGCGCCTGTCGTCTTGGCGTCGGCGATGAACGCCATCGCCGGGTTGATCTCCGAGTAGATCGACGGCATCCCGCGGTAGCTCGCCTCGATCAGCGTCGTCCCCGTCCCGCCGAACGGGTCGTAGATCACGTCGCCTCGGGTTGCATAGCGATCGAGCGCGCCAGCCACGTAGGCCGCCGAGAAGCCTTCGACGTATGGGTACCAGCGGTGGATCGGGGCCGCGCGGCTGTCGTGGAATGTAACGCCGACGCTTCGCCGCGGCCGGGCGCGCGAAGCCCGACCCGGGGGCATGGCGATCTGGCCCGCGTCGGCGGGTGCGGACCCCATCACGTGAGCTTCGGGCCGGGCCACATCGCTTTCTACCCTGTCCGAGGAGTCGGACGGCGCGCCTCGCGGCCCTCGTCTCCTGCCGGTCACTGCCGCCCTGCCCGCTCCAGCGCGCGCGCCACGTAGGCGTCCGCGAGCTCGGCGGCCTCATCCTCGCTGCCTGGGAAGAGGTGGCCGTAGCGGTCGAGGGTGATGCTGATGGTGGCGTGCCCCATGAACGTCGAGACGGCCTTCGGGGTGATAGCGGAAGCGATGAGCAACGCCGCGAATGTGTGACGGCACTCGTGAAGTCCGATCTCGGTCAGGCCCGCATCGCGCCAGGCGCGCTGAGCGCGCCTCACGATCGTGGTGTACTTGAGCGGCGTCGTGCCGTCAGCCCCGAAGACGAGGCCCGATCCGCGGCCGGTCCGCAGGCGGTGCGCGAGCAGGTGGACGCGCAGCACGGCGAGCATCGGCACCGACCGGGTCCCCGCGGAACTCTTCGGGGCGACAGCGATCCCCTCCTTCGGGTCCCAAGAGCGCGCGACGTGGATGCGGCGACCGTCGAGGTCGAGGTCCTCCCACCGCAGCGCCATGAGCTCGCCGCGCCGCAGGCCAGCGTAGAGCGCGGTGGCCCACAGGCCCCGGTCGGCGGGCGCGAGAGCGTCGAGGAGTGCTCTCGCCTCGGTGGGATCGGCAACGCGGTCGCGGCGACCGCGGACGGCGGGGAGTTCAATCCCGGTGGTCGGGTTCACCGCGATGTCTCCACGGCTGAGCGCCCGCCGGTAGATCGCCCGCAGCGGCATCAGCGCGTTTCTGATCGTCGATGGATCGAGGCCTTCGGCGAGGAGCCGATCGGCAAAGTCTTGGACCTCGATCCTCGTTATCGACGCGAGCTTCGCTGTCCCGAGCTCGCGGAGGATTCTCGTACGGAGCGCGCCCTCGTAGGAGCGGATCGCGGAGGGCTTGTACACATCGCCCGAGCGGGTCCGGATGGAGCCGTCGCGCGCGCCCTGGAGCCACGCCTCCGCGGCCTGTCTGAGCGTCGTGGCGGTCGGCGCACGGAGCGTCTTCTTCCGTACCGCGACCTGTGCGTCGGCACGCCAGCCCCTCGCCGCCGAGAGCGTCGGGAACGTCTTGCGGATCTTCCGCCCGTCCCGCGCCGACCAAACCGAGGCTTCGTACCGCGGCTTGCACGAACACGACTCGGAGCCGAGAGCGCGGCACCCGCTCTGGTGTCTGAGGCGGATACCAGTCGGGAGGCCCACTCCTTTTGAAACGCCCTTCCCTCCCGCCTTTTTCCCAGCCGCGTGCTGTGGAGCGCTCGCCTGACCACCACCCGCGGTCGACTCCGGCGCGGACCCGGCGCCAAGCGCCGCACGGCCATTCGAGGCATCACCTCTCGGAGGGCTAGCGGTTATGGAAACCGTTCGCGCCGCCCGAACTGTGCCGCGTTGCTCGTCAGCCACCCTGCCGCTCCGACAGCTCGTAGGCGCGGTCGAGCCAGTCCGGGTCGGGGCGGATCGCTCCCCGCCCGTCCGGGCTCCGGATCTCTGCGACGAGGTCGTCCCACATGGCTGCGGGCACGGACAGCAGGTCCCAGGCGGGGACGCCCGGGCAGTGGGCCTGCGTGAGGCGGGCGCACCGGCGGTGCAGACCCCCCTGCGCAATGAGAGCGACGTGGCGACTGGCATTGTCGGGCCCGCCAGCGCCCGTCTCCCACATGTCCGCGAAGAAGTGCACGGGGTCGCCGAGCCGCTCGCCGCAGACGACGCAGAGGCGCTCATGGAACGCCTCGTAGAGCCGCTCCGGGTCCTGCAGCGGGACGGGCACCCGGTAGACGTGGTGGTCGTCCTCCCAAGCGACGAAGCGGTCGTCGTCGCGGTCGTCGAGCGCGTACTCCGCCCACGGGACGGGGCGGCCGTCGCGGAGCGGCCGCGGCATCCCGGGCGGGTTCAAGAGCGCCGGGTACTCGTCCGACGAGCGCCGCGACCGATCGCTGCTCACTCTCTCTCCCCGAGCGTACGCGCCGCGTTCTCGGCGAGCCATGCCTCAAGCTCGCGGATCGGAACGAGCACCTTCCTCCCGCGCCGCACGAGTCGGAGCTCCGGGCGGATGTGCTCGGACAGGTACTTCGGGCTGACGCCGAGCGCGGCAGCCGCCTCGCCGAGCTCCAGCGCGAGTCGGGGCGCGGGCCCCTCGCGGAACAGCCGGGCGAGCTCGTCGGCGAGGAGGCGCTCGGTCGGCAGCGCGGAGCTCCGGGTCGCCTCAAGGAGGGCGCGAGGAATCTGCACTAGCCGCGAACCTCCCCGAAACCCGTCACGACATCCGCCGCCGCTGCCATCTGCAGCCGGGCAACGCGGTCGCGCAGGTCCCTCTCGCGGAGCCACCAGTACTCCGCGGGCGACAAGCTCCGGCCGCGGGAGGTCGGCGCTACGTCCCCGTCGCGGAAGACCGCGACCCCGGGAGCGCTGACTTTCGCCCTGTCGGGGACGAGGGCCCAGCTGTCGGGGTCCCGGGGGTCGAGGGCCACCCCCTGACCCCCCACCCCCTGACCCTCCACCCCCGGCCCGTCGACCCCGGACCCACCGTCCGGGGAAGAACTCTCTTCTTCCCTGGTTGTGGTCTTGTCTTCTTCGGACGCTCTGCTTCCTTGTTCTTCTTCGGCGGACTCGGTGTCCGGGGTACCGGACTCTCTGTCCGGGGCTGGCCGGACTGTGGGGCCGGGGTCACTGACGGCGGCGGACTCTCCGTCCGGCGCGACGATCGAGTAGACGCTCGCCCGCCCCGGGTGTCGCTCGACGCTGACGAGCCCGGCGGCTTCGAGCTCGCCGGTGAACCTCCGGATCGATCGCTCGCAGTAGCCGGTCAGGCCCGCGAGGGTGGCCTGGCTCGGGAATGCGGTCGTCTTCGCGTTCCAGGCGAAGCTCTTTATCGCGACGTACGTCAACATCGCTTCGGGCGAGACCCCAGCCGTCCACAGCCAGTTCGGGAACTTGGTGAATCCCGCTCTCGCAGCCCCGTCGCCTGTCGACCTCTCCTCGGCCATTGGCTCACGGTAGCAGTTATGAGATAACTTAGCTCACCGGTATTCTTCCCGCCGTGAGCCGGGCGGCGAAACGCGGGAGGCGCTGGATGTTCCACGTCGCCAAGCCAGTTCCCCTGGAGGGCGACGACGTCGTTCACACACTCGTCGACGGGAACCCGCGCCTCACGGTCACCGTCGCCGACGAGGCGCGCTGGCGCGAAGACCCGCGTCTCTCGCTTCAGCTCGACCTCCGGACGATCCCGCCGGTCGTCACGGCGGTCACGGCCGAGCGGGGCCTGACGGCGAAGGCCCTCCGGGACCTGCCGCTCGCCCGGCTCGCGAACTACGCGGCGATCGGCGTCCTCGCCGCCTACGGAGCCGGACCGCTCCGCGACGAGCTCTGGCCGCGCCTGGCCGCCGACGGCTCGGGCTTCGAGCTACGACCGGACGAGCCGCTCGCGATGCTCGACTTCTCGGTCGACGACGAGACCGCCCAGGCGACCGCCAGAGTCCTGATAGAAGAACTCGCGAGGCGACACAGCGGGGCGCCGCCGCGGACACCGCGCAACGTCGTCTCGGACGAGCTCCTCGAACGCGTCGCCCACGTCTACGGCGAAGCGCTCAGCGCCGGACGGCCCCCGAAGAAGGCGGTGCGGGTTGCTGAAGGCGTCTCCGAGGCGACCGCCGGTCGTTATGTCAAGCGCGCTCGGGAACGCGGATTCCTCGCGCCGACCGTTAGGGGCAAGAAGGCCGACCAGCAGGCTTGAAACCGGCGCCCGGCAGCGGGCCGACGCCGTGAGACTCGACCAGTGGGCCTCTTCTACCCGCGCGCGAGAGTACGATCGCCCACGATGGATGATGCTGCGAAACGCAAAGCCGAGCGTGTCGCGCACTTCTACTACGCCGGGAACGATCCGTTCGGGGAGATGCTCCATCCGTCCGGGGAAGCTACGGTCACCCGCTACGTGGACGACGCGACCTGGGGTCGGGTAATCCTCACCCTCGGCGGAGAGGACCGCACGTGGCTCCTCGGCCTCTACGACGAAGTCCGAGACCTTGCCACCGCCCTCTGGCGCCCCGAGTTCCCGGCCACCGCTCCGATTGACGTCGCGACGGGCGAGGTGGACACCGAGTGGACCGAGGCGGCGGAGGCGAAGGCCGCGGCCGTCGCCGCCACCTGGGACAGCGACCGCTGGGACGCGGTCGAGCGGCGGGTGGAAGACGACGGCAGCGCCCGCCAGTGGTTCCACGCGCTCGCCGACGCGGTGCGAGAGCTCCACGAAGCCCTCGTCGCCGCTCAGTAGCCAAGCTCCGCGCTAGCCAGCGCAGCCCGATGGAGAGTGCAGGCATATTCGGGTAGTTGTCTAGACGAGCAACACGGTGAGCGAGACTCGGTACGTCATCCCGCCAGGCAAGCGGTGGGCGCTCTGGGACGACTCAAACGGCGTCCTGGGCTTCGCGACGGACGCCGAGATCGTGCAGATGGCGCGGCAGAACGAAAGGGAGCTCGGCGACGATTTCGCGGACGAGCAGCTGACCAACGACCCCACCCCGGAGCAGGCCCTGGAGTACATCAACGCCCTATGGCGAGGCGACGTTGGCGGCCGCGGCTTCCAGCTCCGGGTCCCCGAAGGTGCGACGTGGGTCTCGCTCGGGGACGCCGAGATCGACCCCGAGCTCGGGAACGGCCCCGAGCCGACATTCCACTTCAATGAGCCGCCGCTCGGCGAGGGCGAGTGGGGGGAAGCGGGTTACTGACCCGACCCGCCGCCCCCGGGCCGGGACACCTCGGGGGCGCTCCTGCGGCGGCCGCGCGGCCACCCTCCTAGTCGCCGCATCGGCACGCGGCATCGTCGGCGCGCGACGGGCGGGACATTTGGGACGGTTGCCGTCCCATCGGGACAGCGCGGGGACGGGTAACAGGCCTTGATCTAGAAGTACGCGAGCCCGATCGGATCGCCCGCCGCGAAGATCTCGACGTAGGCGACCCGCGCGCTCGGGGGAGGCGGGCGGTACGCCGACTGGTCAGAGCCGAAGAAGAGGCTCCCGACCTTGGAGGAGATCTCAAAGCCCGGTGGCGCGTCGACGCCGGACGCTCCCGGCTCGGTCCGCACCGTCGAGAACGCCGACCCGACGGCCGACCCAGCGCTCGTCGAGAACCCGGACGACTCCGTCCAGAAGCCCACCAGGCGCCCTGTCGTCTTGTCGAGGTAGTAGACGGTCGCGCAGTCGGTCCCGCTCCCGACCGCGTCCTTCGTGGCGGGATCGACCTTCATCGTGGGGATCCCGCCGCTCGCGTGATGGCATCCGTAGCCCAGGGCGATGAACGCGTGGAAGTGCGGCACGCTGGGCGCATTCCGCCCGGGAGCGTTGTACTCAGGCACGCCAGCGAAGGCCTTCACGTCGGAGGCGGTGGACTTACCGATCGTCAGTGGCCCGACTCCTGAGGCAGAGATGGCTCCAGCGCCGCCCACCCCGACGGCGGCAACCGGGAGGACGGGCGTCCTGCGTTTCGGGTTACGCACCGGCAGGAGGAGATGCACGCCGAGCGCTATCGGGCCACTGCTGGAACGCGGGTCGTGTTCGGCTCGGCTCCAGTAGTCGTCCACCAGGTTCGCGAGGTCGCTGGCGTACTGGTCACACGCCGTCGCCGGTCTGCCAGCCACGATGCATTCGGCCCGCCGGTAGGTGATGAAAACGCTCGCGCAGACCTCAAGTGCAACCTTGGCCTGCCGGAACGCCGCCCCCGCTGCCGCCCTTCCCCCTTCGACCTGGACGAACTCGTAGACCTCCTGAGCCGACATCTCGTGTTCGTTGAGGCACTGCTCGTTCGCGCGTTCGAGCGCGACGACCCCAGGGTCGTTCGAACAGAGGTGCACCCGAGCTATGCAGAGCGGCGCTCTCGGCACCGGTCGTGACGCGGCCTTGTGCGTCGCGCCGCCACACCCGGCCGCCAGCAGCGCCAGCACGAGCGCCGCGGGTCCCGCACACCTCACCAGCGCCGTTCCCCCGAATAGAACGCCGGTGGTCGCCCCGTTTGGAGAGGGGGAACATGTCTAGTTCACACTACAGAGGCGCACACCGAGACTGGCTCGGTGAGCCATCCCCGCTTCCGCGCCCTTGCCGCGCAGGACTAAGGCCGACCCGACCGCGCAGGCTTTCGGTGCCGCGGTCCGGGCGCTCCGGCAGGAGCGCAGCGAGACGCTGGAGCAGGTCGCCCACCGGCTGGCGCGGATGGACGCCAAGTACCTCGGCGAGATCGAGCGCGGCTGGCACGCCCCGTCGATCACGACAGCGAAGCGGATCGCCGACGCGCTCGAAGTGCCGCTAGCCCGCCTCGTCGCCGACATATAGCGCCGTATCGGGCCGCGCGCCCTCACCGTCGGCTCTCCAACCCGAGCAGGGCGACGTGCCCCACGACCGGGAGCAACGCCGCGACGAGCAGGCCCGCCCGAACCGACCGGCCCTTCCCGAGCATGATCAGCCCGCCGAGGAGCGGCCCGACGAAGTAGACGGCGAAGCCAACGGCGAGCCCGGCCGGGGCCGCCCCCTCCCGGAATGCCGCGAGCACGAGGAGCGGGAGCAGGAGCCACACGAAGTCAGCCGGGTTCGACCCCTGACCGCCGTTCACGCGCCCTCCGGCGGCCGAGCGGCGAGCCGCCGGATCGACGCGATCGCGCTCTCCATCCGCCCGACCGCGCCGACGTTCCCGGAGTGGACGCGCATCACCGCCGGGGGTCTCATCGTGCCCGCGGCGACCTCCTTCTCCAACCACAGGAGCACGTCGTAACCGGTCCGCTCGCGCGCGCCGACGTCGAGGCCGAGGTCGTGGTCGAGGCTGATCTCCTCCACCCCGCCGCCCCGCAGAAGCTCGATCGCCTCCTCCGGCGTGCGGACGTGGACCCACCCCTCGGGCGCCGGGCGCCTGTCGTCGAGCCAGACCTTCACGAGGCTAAGAACGCGCGGCATACCCCGAACTTTCCCGCGCGGACGGGCCCGCACCGACGGGAAAGACGCGATCACGACGCGCGTTCTTACCCTCATGGCTGCCACGGAGGACGACGACGGCGCCGGTCTCGGTGAGCCGGACTTCGGGGTCGGGCCGCCGTGCGGATGCCCGGCCTGCGGAGCGCCCCTGCACTGGTCGCAGACCGAGGAGGGCGGGAACGGCTGCTGGCTCGCGATCTGCACCTGCGGCCGACCCGCGGCCCGCTTCCCGCGCCGCCCCGACTACGAGCCCGACGACCCGATAGCCGCGGCCTTCGGGTCGCCGCGGGCGCCCGCCCGCCCGCCGTGGGTCCGGGTCTTCCAGATGACGTCCGGATACCCGTGGTGGCTGCCGTGGCGGCACGTCCTCCGCCGCTGCCCCGGTTGCGGGCAGTCGGTGACATTCGCGGTGTGGACGACGATGCCCGGGCGCCGCACCGCCTACTCCGAGCTCTGCCTCTCGTGCGGCCGCGCGACCAGCGAGCACCTCTGGCCGCGGGGCGGGATGCGCGAGGCGCCCGTCACCGGCAATGAGTGGACCCCGCCCTGCGTCGCCGTCGCCCGCCTCCGCCGGGCGGTCTTCGCGCCGCCGCCCGACTAACCCGCGTGTCATTGGTGTCGGCTTGTCGCCGTGTCGCTGGACTCACTCGGCTCCGCCTTGACGAGCGCCTCACCCTATGAGAGAGTCGCGGGGTCGAAGCCCGTGGACTGCGCAAGCGGTTTGCGGGCTTCGGCATTTCTCGATGGGCCTGTTCCGTTACAAGCGATACGTCCACCCGGTTCGCACCGCTCGCCGGGCTGCGGTCAGAACAGTCACACCGAAGCCGGTACGAAAGGTCCGTCGCGCAGCCATAACGGCTGCCCACCCGGCGTCGTCGTTGGAAGGCGCGACCAAAGCCGCCGTAAGCCGGAGCGTCAAGACCCGGAAGCCTCGCGGTCCTAAGGCGAAGCAGCAGTCCGGGAACGGCACGCTCTTTGCGGGCGCCATCGCCGCGGTCCTCTGCTTTGGCCCCTCGGTCGCGCTGTGGGACGAGCACGTCTGGTGGGGTTACGTCGCGGCCGTGGTTGTCGGTATCCCGCTGTACCCGCTCGGCGCGGTGGTCGTCATCAGTGTTGTGGCCAATGCCGTCCGCTCACGCTGAGCACAGCCGTCGGACTTGCCGATAGGTCGCCCGGCGCGATTCTCTACCAGTTCGCGTTTTGGCGGGCGTAGTCGGCTTTCATGGATAGGCAACCCGCTCGCCAACTTGCGTAGTTGTCGTGAGGCTTCCCGTCGCCCGTGACGATGACGCCGTCCCCACGGACTTGACCGCTGCTCGCCATTTCCCTGCGGTTGCAGCCGGGGAAGGGTTGTGGCAATCCGAACTCGAACTCGTTGAGGGACGCCCAGCCTCGGCCGTCGTCATACGCCGACGGATGTGTGTGCTTCCAGACGGCGACGCTAATCAGAGCCACTATTGCGATGAGGACGCCGACCGCCACCAAGCCCCTCAGCCGTTGTTGTTCGGGGGTAAGGCTGGCCCATCGAGCCGCAGCCCGAGCGGATTGAGCCGCAGCCCGAGCGGATGTGATGTGCTTATTGCCCGCCTGGATCGCTGCCCGCTCACTCCCGCGAAGCGTGGCATCGGCCCAGCCGCACGAACACCTCATTCGGTATCCGGCATGCCGGTCCGTCCATGACAGGCGGTGCGTGACCCCGCCAATAGTCGCCATCGCCTGCGGCGGATTCGGGCTCATCGCACGTCTGCGACGGACGCGGGGAGACGCATACGCTCGAATCTAAATGAGGCCCACCGTGTTCGTCCACAGCCGGGACCGGCTTGCGGCCAGCCCCCCTGGCCGTGCGGGGCCACCGCGAGGCTCTGAGCAACTCGCAGCTCACGGGAGCTGGTGGAACGCTTCGCAGCCCTACCTGCTCTGAGCATTGCTTGCGACCGAACTGCTCCCGTAATAGGTTCGACGCGTGCCTGACGCAGCATCGCCCGGTCACGTGAGTGGCCCTCCGCAAGACGAGTTGACGGAGTGGGAACGCGAGCAAGCGCTCGCATTTTGTAGGCATTACGACAGCCTTCTGTGGGTCGTAACGTCACTGTTGGCTACGTCGAACGCTGCGCTGTTGGGTCTAGGCGGACGCGCGATGTCCATTCAAGTCGGTCTTCTTGGCGTCGGACTCTCAGTTGCAACTGTCTTCTTCGCGGCGAGCTTCCGACAGATACGGGGGCGCATCCTCTGCCGCCTGAACACCGATCGCTGGTTGTCGGTGGACACCCGCGGCCGAATGCGACAGTGGCCGTGGTATGTCGCTTTCTTCGCGGGGAGCGCCGCTCTTTGGTTCTCTCTGCTGTTCAGCCACTTTCCCTCGGATGATTTGGTATGGGTGGTTCTCGCTGGAGCGACGACCGCTGTCTTCCTCCTCCTCTATGGCGCCGGGACGTATCGGCTGCTTGAAGAGGACGGTACGGCGGCTCTCGCGTCCGGCCTTAGTCGCACAGATGCCCCGTGACCGAGGAGCGGCCTCCGCGCAGGCAGGCGCGACCTTAGCGCCGGGACAGCGCCCGCACCGCCGCGTGGCCGCGGATGCGGGCGACCTCGTCAGCGTCCAACCGGTAGCGCTTCCCGTGCTGGTGGCCGGGCACGAGTCGGTGGTCGCGGATCGCCTGGCGCAGCCGCTTCGGGTCGACCCGGAGCTCGCTGGCGAGCTCCGGTGCCGTCATTAGCCCCGCCTTCACAGCCGCGACTTTACGCCTCCGAACGAGACCGGGCCGACTCGAACCCAGCCTCGGTCCTTGCTAGAGACTCCAAATGGCCCGACGGGGAGGCGGAAGCTCATGCCGCCCCGCGAGATCGGGCGAAGGTCACGAGTTCTTGCGACGCGTCGGCGAGGACGTCTACCCAGACCCGAGTCACCAGACTGTGCCGGGCGTCCTCCCGTATGACAGCGCGCAACTTGTCAGCGTCGGCGTCAAGAGCTATCGGACTGAGGTTGACGAGCACGAATCGCCGTCTGCCCGCGAGTTCGCAACCAATCCGCCAATTGCGGACTAGCTCGTACAGGCCAGTCCCCGCAACCGGACCGGGCGCCGCGCGGAAGTACTTCTCCGAGTGATACAGCGACCAGCCCGAGTACGTCGCGGGCTTCGAATCATTCTTGCTCGTCAACTTCGCCTCCACGATCGCGAGGACGTCGCGCCAGGCGACGATGACGTCCGGCTCGCTTCGGCTAGCAGGGCGCTCCCCGATCCGGTCTGAGATGTGCTCCAGCTCCACCCGAAGCTCCTCCGCTCCAGGCCCGCTGACCGGGACGCCCCACAGGAGCACGGCGGGCTCCATCTCGTCAGCGGACGCGAGCTGCGGGGGGAGGAGACGACCGAGTGCGTGCTCGGTCGTGAGCGTCCGCACGACCGTCCAGGTGACTGCGTCCTCCGACTTCTCGGAGCAGAACTTCCACCGCTTCGAAGGCCGATTCCGGACGTTCGCGGCTCGGCCCAGCACGTCGGTCAGGCCGTCACGAACGCCTTCGGGGACATTCATCTCGGGGGACCGGACGATCCGCCGCCGGTCACGCCGAGCCGTGGCATTCGAGAAGCCAATGCCGCACACGTCGCACCGGTAGACGAGATCGTCCCACGAGTCGGGCTTGCCCCTCGGGACCGAGCGCGGCACGAGTCGCTGCTCGCAGGAAGGGCACTTCGGATCGTCCACGCTCCCATCGTCCCACGCCGACTCGGACACTGCAGCGTGTGCGCGGGCTTTGTGAACACGCAGTGCTTCTGCGAGAGTCCGCTCGTTTTCATCGTATTCGTGCGTGTCGCGAGGTAGTTGGAAGACGACGTCTTGGGTCACGACGTGAGAGGCTTACGTCGATGGCGGAGAACACGCGTCAGCGGCAAGGCGAACTCATGCGCGGCGTATTCAGTGTGCTCATCGACGGACCGGAGGAAGGGCTAGCGGCGTCCGCCGTTCTTGCCGCCCTAGAGGAGCGCGTCCCGGCCACGCCGTTCGAGAATGACACCTACCCGAACCGGCCAACGGTCCGGCGCTACGGAAGAGTCGTCCGCTTCGCCACCATCGGCCCGGTCAAGGCTGGTTGGCTCATCAAGAACAAGGGCCAATGGACACTGACGGACGAGGGCCGCGCCGCCTACGCCAAGTTCACCGATCCAGAAGCATTCATGCGTGAGGCCGCTCGGCTCTACCGAGCCTGGAAGAAAGGCCAGCCCTCACACGAGGACGACGAAGCCGACGAGACCGACGCAGAGGACGAGGCGGGAGTCACGTTCGAGGAATCCGAGGAGGCGGCGCGGACGGAGATTCGCGAGTACCTCGCGAAGATGCCACCGTACGACTTCCAGGATCTAGTCGCGGCGCTGCTCAAAGCGATGGGCTACCACGTCCTCTGGGTCGCACCGCCAGGGCCGGATCGGGGAATCGACATGATCGCGTACACCGATCCGCTCGGCGCGAATGCGCCCCGGATCAAGGTTCAGGTGAAGCGAACCGAGAAGCAGACCGACGCCCACGGCCTCCGCGCCTTCATCGGGACGCTCGCGCCCAGCGATGTCGGCATCTACGTCTCAGCCGGTGGGTTCTCCAGCGAAGCCGAGCGCGAGGCTCGCTCGGAGCAACGCCACGTCACGCTGATCGACCTGAATCGCCTCGTCGACCTCTGGATCGAGCACTCGGCCCAACTCGACATCGCCGATCGTCAACGTCTGCCGCTGAAGCCGATCTACTTCCTAGCGCCACGCGAGTAGGCAGGGCTGTGGGGGGAGGCCTCTAGACCCTCGCCGCGCCGTCCGTATCTTCGACCTCACCGACATCAGACAGATCGGATCCGCTCCCAAGCGGCGGCCACGAGCTCGGATCAAGATCCTCTTCGGCGGGGCCGAAGTAACCCGCGCAGTTTCGGCAGTGGTTGCAGAAGACCGTCATACCCTCGGGGAGCGGGCCGCCGAACTGTTTCTCGATCTCTGCCTTCGAGGCCCGGTCGTCCTGGATGAACGTGTGCGTGAAGTCCGGCTCTGTGACAAGCGCAACGTGATCGAAGCCGACAAATTGATCCCGCTCTAGCGAACACATCTCTCCGTCGTACGTCTCACCCGGCACGTGATCGCAGTCGAGATCGGTCGAATCGCAGATCGAGCATCGCGTCGACCACAGCCACGCGACGCTGAAGGCTATGCGCTTGTGGAGCGCAAAGATCTGGCAGGAGTTCACCCACTCCCCTGTCTTCTCGTCCTCGGTGTACGGACACTTGAAGGTGTTCACCAGGAGCCACCCGATGCGGTGCGCAAGCGTGTAGAAGTCCGCGTTCTCTCGGCGGTCCTCCAAGAACGCCTCGACGAGGCTTCGGACGGCGGCTCTTAGGTGGGTCTCTGCCTGGGCTGGGTCGCGCTTCAGGAAGAACAGCCCGAGCCGGAACGACCGCAACCCTTCACGGCGAAGGTCGCGGTCAGCTACGCGGAAGGGAGCCACCGCTGTGACGCGCTTCAATCGCGGCGGCAACGGCTTCGGGGTCGCCGTCGATCTCGCACACGCGAAGCTGCCCAGTTTCGAGGTTCAACTCCGCCTCTCGATATCGGAGCTTGAGCTGCGATCGGTCCTTCTCAGAGATTGACGCGATCTTGCTCCGGATCCAAGAGACGACAAACGGGCCAGCAATCTCGAACACTCCACTACCGAGAATTCCGACAAGTGTCGGGAGCTCCCATGCGGCGTGATGCTCGTCGTAGATCGCAGGCTTTGTTCCGGGCGGTGTTGCGAGTTCGGTCGTCACCCCTGAAGCAGTTAGAGACAGTCGCATCTCATGCGCGTCGTAACGGAACCCTGCGTACTTGGTCCCTTGTGATTCGTAAATGCGATCAGGGAGGATGAGGATCGACCCCGCGTCCACCTGAGCCAGGTCGAGGTCGATCTCGATCGGCTTCTCGTATTCACGCGTCCTAGCCACGGTCCGACGATAGCGAGCGTCGAAAGACGTGGGAGTTCGCGCCGGTTTCGCGCCGGTCCGGGGGAGTCTCAGGGGGTCCCGGTGCCCCCCGGCGCCATCTTGCCCGCCCCGCGGAGGGGTGCCGCGGGCAGCCCGAATCCGTTTGCCCATGTCGGATTCGGGATGGATAGAGCGGAGGGGAGAGGATTTGAACCTCCGATCCGCTTGCACGGATAACGGTTTTCGAGACCGCCGCATTCGACCGCTCTG